>JAABUP010000683.1_pt1 | contig 72755 bp, 90 predicted proteins | sample 5559201 | NCBI WGS metagenome assembly JAABUP01 (sample SAMN10711887, study PRJNA513373) | rock metagenome | isolation source: Antarctica rocks | place: Antarctica | reverse complement strand
TTTAGGTTGAGGATCTAGAGAAGTTGGCACCGCAGCTATTGTTGGACTTCTGAAATGGTCGGTAATGATGAGCTTGGGAGACTGCAATACGGAGACTACCCCCTTTTATGGTATATTGCCTGGCACACAAATTTGGCGTTTCTATGCTTCGGGTACGACTCCAGGAACGGTAGGATTGCCCAAGCTCAGGCACTGGAGAACCCTGGTGGTTTTCATGAATTCATGGTGTCTTGTTGGCCTTCGGAGTGATTCTAACTTTATGAGGTGTACCTTCCGGATGGGTATACATGAGTTACGGCTCAGGCTCTTGAGAATGCGTCTTAAGAGTACTAGACACGGTTGTACTTTCGCTGTGCGCTTGACGTTGGGCGAATAATCTTATTGCGACGAGCGAAGCGCGCGCGTCCCTTTCTGAGATCTATCAGCCGCGGCTTACTTGACCTAACCCGACACAAGCAGTCCAGCCTGCCCATCGTTTAGTCGAGGTTCGGAGCACTACCTTACTTTGTCGTTTCCCAGTATAAGAATAGACATGGCTAGCAGCTTGCTCTGACGTGGAGTTTATTTTCCGCGACACAACTACATGTATGTTAATGACTGAGAAGCTCTGATTTCAGTGATGCTCTGCTTACCTAGTCATCCAGCTGTACTATGCTCATTATCAATTAGAGAATGAAATTTTTTTTGAACACTCTTCCTCAGCATATGTGAAATGGGAGTCATCTTCTGGCTGTCCATCTGTTCTGTTCGTTGTCTTATCATCAGTTGTTCATACTCGTGACTACTTCCTCTGTCATCCCAATCGCCTTTGTTTGTTACCTCAAGTTCTTCAGAAGATCTCATTCCAGGTCCCTTACATCATGTCTAACGAAGCTGCGTGGATCAAGGCAACCCAAGGTAATATCGAGGTAGGACCAGCAGAGATGTATACTCCGGGTCCAAACGAGATTGTCGTAAAGAACGAATCCATTGGGTGAGGCGAAGATACACAAGTAAGATTTCACCTCTTGCTTCAGTCGGTATCATGGAGCTAATTTTGCCAGATCTGCCTTTATACCTATCCCATATCCGGCAATCCTTGGTTCGTCCTTCGCCGGCACCGTTGAAAAAGTCGGCTCTGGTGTCACACTCGTCAAACCCGGCGATCACGTCCCCGTAAACCGCTCAAAACCTCTTCGACCCGCGCTTTGGTAACTTCCAGAAATATTCTCTGGCCCCTCCAAACTCTATCGCGAAGCTCGATCCAAGCATCGCCTTCGACGCTGCCTCCGCCATGAGCCTCAACCTAGCTACCGCCGTCTCCGCACTCTCAAATCACATGAAGCTCGATCGACCACCTCTATCCGGTAAGGCTCCGTCAAACGGCAAGAAGGTCCTCCTCTAGCGTTGGTGGTTTTGCTGTCAAGTTCGCGGTCCATGCAGGCTACGATATAGCCACCACTTCTTCCCCAGCAAGTAAAGCCTTCGTCTCCGAACTTGGTGGCATAGCGATTGTTGACCATACTCTTCCTCGGGAAGAGTTAGTAGCACAGGTGAAGGAATGCGGCCTGTATGATGCAATCTTCGACACCATCGGCACACCACCAGTAATGAAAGTCATTAACACGCTTCTAACTTAAAATGGCGGGGTTTATAATATGATACAAACACCTATGGGACCAGAAGATCTGCCGAAGGGCGTGGAAAAGAGGTTCGCGAGCTATCCGGATGTCTTTGCGGAGGAGGCGAATGAAGGTATCAAAAAGTGGTTCTATGGGGAATACGTACCTCAAGGACTTGCCAATGGGGCTATTATACCGACGACAGTAGAGAAGGTTGAGGGTAGTCTGAAGGGTGTGCAGGGAGCACTGGATAAGATGACCAAGAGTGTTAGTGGGAAGAAGTTGGTTGCTGACCCGCACGATTGAGCTTGGCTTTGAAATTATAACGGTCACCTCATGCTCAGTGTGTCAACATCGACGTAAGGTATGCTTTCTACTTGGCTCTCGTGAGCACCGCACACTTTTTCCATGTAAACCAGTCAAAGCTGGTTCTCTCTTGCAGCATCCTCTGCCACTGCACTCACTCATGCAAGGTGTGTTTTCTTTTCTGGCCTCTCATTCTGTGGCTCGTCCGCGCCTATCGTAATTCATGCTAACGCGGTCCAGACTTAGATGCTAGTGTGCAGTCATCTCTGCATAGCCTGCAATGTCCTTCAAATCCCGTGTAAGAATGTACATCACACACGCAGCGCCATCGTTTCCCCGATCCCATGCCCAACGACGAACTTTCTCGTGATCTAGCTTACCTTGCAACATCTGCACCACATAAGCTCCAATCACTGGCAGAAACTTCCAACTATGGAATGAATCAGCGGTTGCAATATATAGATTCTTACAGTATAGGTAGGGACTGATAATCCAGTCCTGGTTTGGGGTGACGGCATCCCTACCAATATCATTAGCCCGGTTTGGAATGGTTATGGTGTGAGGGCTATTTACCAGCACATCCTGTAAGATTCAACTTCGAGCCCCTTAAGGTCTCTCCCATACGTATGCATCACGACCTTGAGAGCTTCCTGCTTCAGCCCTTGCGGTACATCCTGGCTCCAGGTACTCTGACTAACAGGATCGGATGGAGAAGAGATGGTCTGCTTCGATTCCTTGTGGTAAATCATATTGGTAAAACTAACCTCGTGGTTGAATTTCAGTAGGCCATCTGATGTCGGTGGTATGCTCTCGCCTGATAAGCCAGTCAAATGAGTATAAGAGTCTTGAACTGAAGAACATGGGATGACGAACCATGTGTGTGATCCATAAGGTTGGCAAAGACGGGGACGTGTCGAAATCTATCCATCTGCTTAGGAGCCACCCTCACAGTGCATGAAACCGCTGCCGCCGCCACCATCCTTCCATCGACTTGGAGCTCCTTGTTATTGGGTGCGCTGTCAGCAAGAAGCTTGGCAGTCCGTGGCCCTGTACACAGAATGATATGATCCGCTGTTAGGTCTCTGCCGTCCTCGGTTTGAACGCCAGTGCAGGTTCCAATTTGGTTGATTGACAGTGTCAAGACAGTGGCCGCAATATAGATTACGCCGTGGTCAACAGCTGCCTGGATGACGCTCCGAAGAGCAGGTTCGGCTTCTCCCCACCCACTCCGTGGGTTGTAATAAGACTCCTTGACATCGGTCCACTCCGCATCCTTGAATTCGCTGAAACGGGCTCTCGCCTCTTCAGGCGTGATCATCTCGGCCACGGACTCTTCACCAAGGGCTTTGTAATTTTCAACACACTTTCGACACATACCCATATCTTCGGCGAAAAGCATACCACTCTCACGATAGTAGGGCTTGTAGATGGGATCACTCCTCCAGAGCCGCTGAGCTTCCAGAGCCAGCTTTCATGTAGAAGATATCATCATAGTCAGCACGGATGATTTTATTCAGGTCGTGAGACGCGGCGGAAGGGTTTGGAAATGAAGTCTGATCGAGCAGTGTGACGATTGCTGATGGGTCTGACTGTCTCAGGTAGAGGGCTGTAGAGGCTCCGAAGACTCCAGCCCCAACGATTAGGTACGATTGCTGTGTTGAACCCATCAGTGACGCTACGTAGGGAGTGTAGTCAAAAATGTACTGGTATCCCAGTCCACCGGGCCCAGGAGAAAGAGCTTTCTTATCCAAAGAATTGGTAAAGGCGGTCAGGGAAAGAGCCTAAGAGGATTGAGGGAAAAGACGAGCTGGGAGGATTGACGAGCGAGAGGGACTAGGAGATTGCAAGCTACGCATCATAGAATAGCGCTTGAAGCAGCAAAGCGTCGGCAGCATTGTGTGACAGCCTCAATTAGCGGGTTGATACCTGAGATCAAAATATATCGTTTCCTCTTTCCTCTTTCCTCAATCTTAGTCTTTCTGGGTCTAGTTATGCAAGCAATGCATGAATGTAGTCAATGAGCTGAGATGGCTATGTCCGCGCACGTGGTGAGTAGGCTGGCCGTCGGGTCAGTTTGGATCGGGGCGAGGCACATAGAACCCAGACCATATGGGGTTTCAGTTTGGGGTGGGTTTTTCAAAACTCATTCAACTCACTACCGGTTTTGACTCGGTCTCTGTTACATAACTCAGTTAAACATTTAGTCACAGTGACACCTGCAGCCACGGTGGCCCTAGCCTCTGCACGACGACGAAGTCATGGCTCAGACGTTCGCCGCTTGGGCGCTCTTAGTCAACGATTCCAAGCTACGGTATGATTTACTGTGAGTTATCAGGCATTGTGCATCAGAGAATAGAGGTCTATATCTTATTGAAAGTAATGAGGCACAAGGTGTTAATGTTGTTATCACTAAAGACCGATACATGCGTACAGTGTGGGTTTTATACCCTCTAAGTGATTACACGTGACAGGGCAGGGTTGAATTCCAACACTCCCCGTCAAGGCTGACACGGTCACGCACACTGTGACTGCTGTGTAGTCTTTCATAGGTCCTCCGCTGCGCAAGCTCCGTGGTGCTGATGACCTCTCCCTCAATCCATGGCCTGGGTCTTTGCTCTGTACACCTTAGCAAGACGCTCGCTCTGACTCTGACTCTGGCAACTTCGGCTCTGGCTCTGGTCCTGGTTAGCCCATCGTATAGCACTACCACCATCATCGCCACCAAGTCTTGCGGCGCTCGATCCACCGATCCAGCTTGCAAGAACGGTCTCTTACCCATCACTAATACGGTAACCTTTAAAGACGGTACTACCTTGTTGGCTACACCGACATCCTACAAGTAGCGGGCAAATGATTGTCTAATGCACTGCCGACCAGATGGGTAGAAATTGTAAGTCAAGAGCAGTTAATATCGACGACATGTTTCAATAAATTATAGTCCTCCAAATCTTTCAGTAATATGCTAAATCTGTTCTGGTCGGTATTCTGGACCTCCCCTGCAGGTACAAATCCCAAGCGAAATGCCTCCACCGGATGAAGCGATAGTCCCCTCGGTCCGCTATAATTAAGCCAGGTGCATGCACCACAAGTCATGGCCATAATCCCCTATAAAGGCCGTCTTCGTAGCGATGTTGTCGGACAACACTACATCACCCTTCACCCAGATGAACCTCAGGGACACCCTTCTGTCAGAGAGAAGCTGATCAACTGTTTCCGCGATATCCTGGATATCTTGGGCTAGAGGGACTTCACCGGCGGAGAAGTCCGTCTTCGACGCCGGCCATGGCTCGTCCCAACGCAAGCAGGGAAACTTGTGGACAGGATGTCGAACCACCAAGGGGATACCTCGCAATCTCTCGTTCCAGAACCCGTCGTCGTCCATCTTCCACGACATCGCTTCAAGCCGTTCAGCAGTATAGGGTAATGGCAGAAATTGAAAGAATCGACGGGAGGAGGCAAATAGTGTGTTCTCGGTACTTTTGGGAGCTGACGCAGTGTAGACACAGAACTGAAGTCTCGTTTACCGTCAGATGGGACGTCAATACTGGACCAGAACGTACTCACTTTGGTGGCTGATGAGACTTGACTCTCTGGTCTGCTTGTTTCTCCACGTCGCCGTAGCTCTCATCTTTTCCCGTCATATCTTCGATCCCCGCATAATACATTGAGCCGGCAGCGTTCTGGCTCTTCGCGCTATCTCTTACATCATGCAGGATACCAGACGTTCCCGGAAGGACTACACCGAGTTCACCCCCTTTAGCAGTGAAAATATCCTGCTTCATGGTGTCGGCAAAGCCTCGCAGGATGACGGGAGACTGATGCTCAGTGAGCTCTCTCAACTTTTTCATGTCCAGGTCTCGTAGAGATAGCTGGCCTGTCATCTGCGCATTCGGTCGGATGATGAGACCGCATGGGTATAGATGCTCAAACTCGACCTTCATCTCACCCCATTCGAATAAATTCGATTTTTCGCGGTAAAAGTACGGCCGATCATCTTGACAGACGAGGTTGTGGGTCTTGTGAAGGTCCATGGCGTGTGCGGTCCTGTATAAACCATCGATACCAACGGCAATCGAACAATGCCATGGCGTCATGGAAAACCTGCCGGAAGGGTGTGGAACTAATGGTACCGAAAGTTTTGTCCCTCCAGTCGAGGGATGGATGGAGAGGCGGACATAGTCTGGTCGGTTGGTCTCGATGAGTCTGGCGAAACACTGTGGTGGCGAGTGTTAGTCCACTGTACAACGAATTCGATGACAGTGGGCAGGCCTGGACAGGACTGTGCGAAACGTACCAGGCCACGGCATATCATTGCCGAGGCGACTTCCTTGACACGCTTCCGATACTCCCTATCGGTCTTCGCCCCGCTGGCGATAGGACTGTGTATCAAATCTTTCTTCAAAAATTTGATATAACCACAATACGTCATGCAATAGTCCCTATCACGATGGATTATCTCGCGAATGTCGAAGTTTGGGTCTCCATATCGAGTCTCGAGCGCGTTGCGGGAGTCGGCGACAATGTTGAGATAATCTTCCAAGGAATTACCCTTGCCAGGATCTGCAAAGAGATCCATGATGCGGATAAACTTGATATGGTGGAACCCCTTTTTAGCTGTCATCCTACGCAGAGCCTCACCATAATGCCAAGTCTCCTCGTCAGGTATGCCAAGGAGGTCTGTTCCGCGTTATCAGCACTCTTAATTACAAGTTTCAAACGCAGAGTCCAAATGTCACTCACCATTGTAGACAAGTCCATCGGAGGCGATGGTCAACTGTGCGCCGTGCTCATACACCTCGCTGATGCTCTCACATAAGCCGTTGAGATGAGCCATCGCCAGCTCCTCGCCAAAGTCTGGGAGGGCGCCGACGACTTTATCCACCTTGTTTAAGGATTTCCAAGGAAACGCCGGGAGAATCATGCGCACTGCCTTGCCAGCCTCCACGTACCTTTCGACAACAGCTAACCACCTTTGCCTTGAAGCCCATGGGTTGTCTGCAGTATTCGTGTTCTGACCATAACGCTGGATTATGTCGACGATTTCTGTTGCGAGCTTCGTGACCGGCGGTTCGGATACGGCTATCAGGTCTCGGGCAGACAGTATTGGTGCAGACTCGGTAGCCACCTCCTCTCGCTCTAAGGGCCGTGGCTTCGTCATGGGCCTGGACGACGGGGTCGCTGGAGGAGTGGGGACCTCTAGGTATACTTCTGATGGCGCAGATTCAGCGGCCGATGACTTTGCCGGCTCCACATTGGTCAGGAACAGGTCGTTCCTTGCGAGAACCGGTGTGAATGCTGTGCAGAAAGATTGCTGCCATTGGAGAAGGGCCTGGACCTGCTTCTCAAGGGCAGATATGCGATTGTCTGAATCTACCATCGCGGCAGAAGGCAGTGGTTCGTGGGCCAAACACTCGTTTGCAAAAAGCTTGAAGAATCTGACAAGAGCAGTGGCTTTTGTCCGATCAAGTACCGCAACAAGACTTCGGAATACTCCGAAAAAGACTCAAGGTGATGGAGAACTTGAAGGGTGGCGTTGATGTGTATGCTGAGTTTTGAAGAGACGCTGTAACGGAAACAAGAAAGGCTTCCACGACAAAAAGCAGTTGGACTCAAGAACATACAAGTATAGATGGCGTTAATGCTTGGAGGCTGAAAGCGATTAGTGAGCTGAGTGATCGTCGAGGCTCAGCCCTAGGCCTCATGATCGGGGGGCAGTAACAAACAGGAAAAACCTTGCAATGGTGGAGTAAATCTCCGGCCAGACCGTTCGGCCAAAATTGTGTACACACGATGCATAATCTTGTTCCTCTATCCCATAAGCTGCTACAGGGTCAAGACACTCCGGGCTGAAAGTTGCATTTGTACAGCAGGCTACACGATCCTTCCAAAGCTCAATTTCCATACAAATCCGTCTGTGCCAATCTTGAGTGGCTTGGCTGTTCTTGTGACTTTCAGCCTAGACTGTCCTGACCCTGTAGATGCGAGGACACTTCAGTAAAGTTGATTCGACCAGGTTCAAGACCAGTACGAAGGGTGCAGTTTTTAGTGTTCCAGCGAGCCATAAGCGGCACCACAGCAATCAGCATCAGATGTTCGCCGAAGAGTCACCTCAATGCGTTGACAGACGTGTGAAAGGTCCAAAGACTTCATGCCTATGTCCTACAATCTCATCAGTGAGTTAATGATACTGTTCTTGAAAGTGATCCTTCTGCGGTCTTGTTGTGGTGCCGCTTATGGCTAGCTCCGACACTAAAAAATGCGCCCTTCGGAGAAATGCTCGTAGTTTGGTCCAAAATACCGCGCTGACAACCTTAGTACGAGTAGTTGCCGCACGCCTCATGCGGAGAAGACGTGTGCGGGTGTGCCGGTCCGTACTCTACATGATCGCTCCCGAAGGTAGCGTGAGCGTACAGATAGCTCAATGACATTCGATTACCGATTGAAGCAGAATCATCAGGAGAGATGAGCAGAATGAAAGCAGATCGCTTGCACAGTCGTGATTCTGGCGGACCATTCCTATGAATTCGTCGGATGTCTTGGCCGAAGCGATGCTACCTTAGGCCAGTAAGGCTGGTAAGGCTGTGAGCATATCTGGTTGGATGCAGCTACCGGCATGATATTGAGTACCGCCGTCGTGGTGCTCGTCTCCGAGATCTGGTATCTTGCGCTGTTTGCTCGTGCGAATGACTAGAGTAAGTGACCCCGGTGTTTGAGCGTCCTCAGGTGGGTAAGGTAGGATGCAAGTTACACCCGACACGGTGGCGTATCTTTGACGCGTCGTCTTTGCATGTTGCAGCGGCACAAAGCCCTTCGGCTTACGTTCTTGAGCGCGTGATGCTTAGTAGCGCTGACCTTTGTCAGAGCAGAGCGTTGAGGGTAACTCGATCCATCACTGGCTCCTTCCATTGATGCAGAAATTGAGTGATGCAGTTGGTCTTCGTCATTGAGGCTGAAGGCCCCATACTACTTGTAGTGTAATAATATGGATGTAGTTGCGTAATTCCAAAAATCAGGTTCGCTACATAATTGTCGATCCCACACCGTAGGAATTTGATAGGTACAAGTAATATCTCGAGGTACAGTACTTGGTAGAGTCTTTGGGCCACGATTCTCACAGTTCTTGGTAGATTGGACATCACTTCAATTTAAACACCAGAAGAGCGCAATGGAGGCTTCAAGGCAGATCAACAGATCGAGGCCCTGATGTTCTAATTCTTTGTAAGTGTCAATCAAGTCACCATCTTGAATACATTTCGGATTTGGTGCGGACAAGCTGTAAGCAGATAACAGAATGGACCGTAGTGATGGCAATCCTCCCCAGTTTCCGCACCACGCAAGCAGTCCAGAGCCCAAAAGTACCGAGGATCGACTCATATCCAGTTTAACAACGTTCCTATGCCTGACATTGCACCGCTACGTCGAGCACTCGCGCCTCAGAGACTGCGGCTGAATACCCCGGATGTAATGGATAAAAGGTCCCTCCACTCCCGGAACGCTCAAGTCCTCCCAAGACCACAAAGCACGAGTTTCTCCGATGTACCGCAGACGTCGGAAGTTTCGGAGCAGCGTGCCGTTAAGGAGGATCATTCAGGCCTTTTCCGCAACTTCAACTTTGGCTGGACACGGCGAGACGAGAGAATATTCGAACATGACCCGGGACCACCACCTGATGGAGGTCTGAAGGCCTGGGCGCAGGTTCTGGTAGGACATCTAGTGATCTTCAACGCATGGGGATACATCACCTCTTTTGGTCTGTTCCAACAGTATTACGAAACCACCCTCAACCGTCCGTTCTCGGATATTTCATGGGTTGGATCGGTACAGATTTTCCTCATCTACTTCATCGGTTCATTCTCTGGTCGTGCCATGGACGCTGGCTATTACCATGCCACACTGATTGCTGGATGTATATTGCAACTCATCGGGGTCTTCATGACGTCGCTATCCACTAAATACTGGCAGCTATTCCTTGCTCAAGGCATCTGCCAAGGGCTAGGCGATGGTCTGGTGTTCTGTCCCACGATAGCGTTGTTGTCGACATATTTTTCTCGGAAGCGGACATTTGCCATCTCCCTCGCAGCATGCGGGGCCCCAACCGGAGGTATGGTGTTTCCAGTCATCGCACGCCAACTTCTGCCCAAGATAGGCTTTGCCTGGACAGTTAGAATCATGGGGTTCGTGATGTTGTTCAATGTCATTGTGATTTTGACCTTGGCTCGGACGAGGATACCGCCGAGGACGACAGGTCCGTTGATCGAATGGACCGCATTCAGAGAATTACCTTATGTGCTCTTCGCCGTTGGGAGTTTCTTGAGTCTCTGGGGAGTATACTTTGCATTTTACTACGTAAATCACACATCTAGCAAACCTTTTGTGATTGAGACCAACACTTTTTTAGGTTACCATTTTTGGTCAGGATGTCATTCATATCTCCTCTACCACATCCATCACCCTCCTACTCATCATTAACGGTGTTGGCATACCTGGTCGTCTTATCCCGGCCCTCCTCGCTGACCGTTACACCGGTCCCGTCAACGCGTTCATCCCTACTGTCGTCTGTGCCGGTGTGCTCCTCTTCAGCTGGGCAGCTGTTAACTCTTTTGATGAGCTGATTGCCTTCGTCATCATCTATGGCTTTTTTGCCAACGGCGTGCAGAGTCTCTTTCCAGCCACGACACCTAGCTTGACCATGGATCTGAGCAAGACGGGTGTCAGGACCGGAATGGTATTCTCAATTGCCAGCATTGCATGTCTGACTGGGCCGCCTCTGGCGGGTGTACTCATTCAGAAGAAAGACGGCCATTTCCTGTATGCACAGATGTTTGGGGGTGCGGTGATGCTGGCTGGCAGCTTGACGCTCGTTGGCGCTCGAGTGGCAAAGACTGGCTCAAATCTTAAGCAACGGATGTGAAAAGCATGAGCATCTTCATTACTGAAGCAGGGAAACTTCTGGATCATTAAGCTCAGTCTCCTGTATCGTGATCCGCGCCATAGACCGGGAGATACTCTCATACTGTTATGCCCACCGCTGGAGTCGGCTATTGGTGGTGACGAACGCCGCTTGACCACAGCGAGCAGGTCGGCAAGTTTGCTCACCCATCGATGACCAGGCGGCGCTTCGTGGCGATGTCACCGACGCTTATCCAGGTGGAGCACATCACCGGCATAATAGTTGCTGGGGCCTAGACTCTTTCATTACTGACCGTAGCGCAGCAGAAAGAATTGCTCCATCTTACGAAAGCCCTTGAAGCAAAGCCGTAGTCTTCTCTACGAGGATTTACAGCAGGGGCCTCGATTTCATCCCTAACAATGTTTGTGCATGGCCTTATGGAAAAGCATTGACCGTATCTGGTATTCAAAATGTAGATTGTCGAGAATTGCCAATCACAATTCAATCAGAGACGGCCCGATCATTGTAGGGTGGTGACCCTAATGCAGTAAGATTCTTTGTCATCCATACTGAAGCTAGCTGTGTATAGACTAGCTTAGCGGCGCGCGGCAGTCACGTCGCCTCGCTGCCGCATTAGTAAACAAGCATCGCGACTGAAAATGAATCCTTAATAATGTCACTGGTGGGCCGAAAATGGCAGAATCAACGCAGGCAGCGACATCGCTTCTAACAGAGCATTTCCAGTACACTCCGCTCGTATGGCCCATCTGCCCCGTACGTCGCGCCTGACCGGAGTTGACAATGACCCTAGTCCTTAATCGACGATATTATCAATTCGATCAACGCACTTATCTACCGTGCGGTCACCGCCGTTGAGACCGGTCTTTTCTCCACGCCTCCTGCTGCTCTTGGTTTTGCCACCGAGAAGTCTTCGTCCGACCTTTCGATTCGCGACGCAGATGGCGATGGTAATGTCGAGTACCCGGAGGCAAGGCAGGAGATTGAGAATGGTGTACATCAGCTAGAAACGCTACTGGAGGCAACGGTTGATAAGGACTTTGATAAATTCGAGATTTTTGCCTTGAGAAGTATCTTGAGCGTGCCGGAACATTTGAGGGGATGGATCCGATTAGGCCATTATGAGGTGAGTACTGTGCTACAGGATGTCACTGACCACCTTTGAGGCGCATTAGCAACTTGAGAAGGCAGTGTTGACCCATGTGCAACAGAATCTATCACTCAATACCTCCGCTGACAGCCCAACACCCGAGTCCATCAATCTACAGCGGCGAAAGCTGCAGGAGACGCAGAAGCTTCAGGCAGCACTTCTCCAAGAATCAGCGCGCAATGAAGCGGTGATTGCCCAACTGCAATTTCATCTCTCTACAGCATCTTCGAGACACACCTCCTCTGAGTCCAAGAGCGAAGACGCAGAATCAGGCGCGGTCAAGGCTGCTACAGCGCCGTCAAAATTCGAATTCCTGAATGAGAACCCTTCTGCGAAATCTCTAGGTGTCGGTGCACCATCACAGGCTCCGCTGACAACAAATGTCAACTTCGCCCTATCACAGCTGCCGGCATTACGTTCTCTCCTCTCCACCCTCCGTCCAAAACTACGTACCCTGCCATCTGCGGCAATCAAGGTTGATTGGGACAGCGCAAGGGAGGAAAGGAGGCAATACCTAGAGTCACAAACACGCCGGCATCTAGAGCGAACAAGAGGACTAGAATTGAGTGAGCAGGGTGCCGTGAGAGATGGGGAGTGGACAGGCGTAGGAAGAAAGATTAGCGCCGAAGACGTTGCTGCAATGGAAGGGGTCGTAAGCATATTAGGGCCTGGACTCAGAGAAACGGACGATAGGATGGAGGAGTGACGCTTTCGGCTGGATTTCTAGGGAGGTGTTGGCGTTGTGTGGCTTCGGCTTCGCATAGTTCGAAGCACCATGATCGCATGACGAAGGTGTATGTTCATCCTCTGCAGATCTTCAGGCGCCATTATATTCCCAAGGTTGTGGTGTTGCTAAGGCGCAATTGTGCCGGGATGAACATCAACTCTTTCCAAGTAGGAAATATCCCCACTTGAGCAAGTCATTGATTTGAAGAGTTATGTTGTTAAAATTGTTGCTTCTACAATGCATGTCACCGTTCTGAAAGTAGAAGTTGACGCAACCGCCCAAAATAGAGACAATAGCGAAGCGCCCAACTCCACACCAACTCCAACTTCTTTGGATTTGAAACACCAACAAACCAACGGTGGTCTCCAGAATCGGGATATTTGACCTACGCAAAGATTGTGCAATGCAGGTCATTATTATTGCTATCTGTCATGTTGGTCTTGCAGCCACCGAACGCAACACTGAAATAGAAAACAACACAACCGCAGCGAAGAGCACGCCACTACGTGGTCGATATCAAGATTCAGGATGATGTGGGGGCAGTGTTGGTGGCCACGTTGGTCGCGGCGAAACCTTTCGCATTACCAGACACATACTTATAAACACTTTCCAATCTGCCCTTTCAGATGCAAGTCTTCAATTTCTTATAGCTGAGTTTGAAAGTATCTCCAAAACTACTACCGTCATCATCATGCAATATTTTCCCTCCTTCCGCCAGTCCGCCCACCAGGGCCCTGAATTCTCACTGCGGTCATATATTTCCCCCACGATGAAGCGCAGCAACAATGACAATACGGCTTTTGCTTCCCCTTACGACTCTCCCCATATTTCCTCCGCCACCGGCACCGATGGAGCAGAAGCCAAAAACCAAGCCCGCACCAAGCAGTTGGACTGGATCCGCATCGGGCTCGCAACACTCACGCTTGCGGTGTCGGTAGCTGTAGTAGGCTGCACGGGGGATACCATCCATGCGTACTACTGGACACAGCCCGGACCACGATGGCATCTGAGACTCATACCAGCACGACTCGACCTGAGGCCCACCACCGCGCTACTGGCGTCGAGCTCCCTCATCGCGTTCACGAGTCTGGCGTACATTGTCGTCGCAATGCTATCAATTGTAGGTGCACTGTTCAGTCTGCTCTGAGATCGCGCCGCCACAGGTCTGACGACTTTCCCTCCTATCCTCAGATCCGTCGAAGACCCACCCCGCTCAACGTCCTATCGACAGTGACGGCAGTGGCAGGCCTCATCTTCTCCGTCGTTGGCCTCGCATACGCCCAGATCCTGACTCGCAGGTTCCGCGCGGGCAGGGAGCATAACGGCACGACTACGTTCGTGGCCTGGGCGTGCAAGTGGAGCCGTCAGGGGGTGCCGGCGCCTGCGATATTCAAGACGGTCTGTAAGGAGGGCAGAGCGGTCGTTGTGTTGATGGGGGTGGTGATTGGGTTGGAGGTTTTGGCGTTGGCGGTGTGTGCATGGGGGTGGTCAATCGAGGCGAAGGTCAAGAAAGCGCGGAGGGAGAGCGTGGCGGTGAAGGGGGATGAGAGGTTGTGATGTCAATGAGGTGAGGAGGTGGTTTGCTCAAGTGTTTTCAGACTGCCGCGCCGCTTCTTCGCGGGGTGTTCTCAGATTGCTCCATGCTGTATTCTTTCATGCTCAGCCATGCTTTTTCAACTACCGGCCCACGTTTCTGTGACCGCCAAGTGGTGTCACTGTTGAGATGTATGGTTCCAGGTCGTAAATGCACGCCGATGTCAACAGTTGAGCACAACCACCAGATACGTATGGAGAATCCCACAACAACATGTTCATCAAGGTCTATCATCGCGACATCCAATAGATGACAAGCTAGTAGACGCCTAGGTCATGCCCAGATCGCTAGACATCGAAGCACAAGATCATGGACCTCGCAACCAGCAAACGATACCCAACCCAGGACGCTCGTCTTCAAGTCCCCAAGCTCAAATCATGTACCTTGAAAGCTGCGTGATCCCCTCTGCGAAACGAAGATTCTCTATCGTGATCTCGGTTTCCACATTGAAGTTGCGTACATTTCGTCACCAGCCTTGGTGTTTTCGAATTGATTGGCTTTTTGTCGAGTAGGAGGAGGGTGGTCGAAGTGGGCACAGAGCAAGGTCGAACGAGGCGAGTGATGGACCTCCAAAAAAGCATCACGAGCGCTCGAAGAGGTGTTGTGCCTGGGATAATAGCCAGGCATCGAGTCCGGATCGCAAAAGGGGCCGAGCAAAGGCGAGTATATACATGACTTTCGAGCCGCCACGTGAGATTCAAAACCGGGCTCGAAGTGACATGAACTCACACTTACTGGGAACCATTCCTTTTTCTTTTTCTTTTTCTTACTCTTACTCTTCGATCACGTATAGAACCGTGGCTTTCCCGCACGATCTACTGCCTCATCACAGCCGGAGTCAAGTGACCGAACACCATGACCGCCGCTCCGACACCCGCACTCAAAAGTACGTAGCCGCGCTCTTCGAAACAAGACGGGTCGTGAGAGAAAGCAGAGTACGACCTGTTGCTACGATGTCCCGCCGAACGAAGTCCACAGCCTCCTGCTAACACCTAGTCTTTCGACAATCATCCTGAAGCCTTCCTTCAAGCATCCATCCAGAAACTCCAAACAACAACAACAACAACGACGCCTTCCCACGATCCCCAGCAAATCCTTCCACGCCGATTCCCGCACCCGGCAAGAGACAGAGGCCGCCAAAGCGCCTCAAGCCCGACAACTTCGCCGGCAACTGGTTCGCCGGAAGACGGGAGCCGCGGACCTTCACCCGCGCGCCCTTCTACCTCGTGCTCGGCGGCCCTCTTTCGTCTGCCGAGAAAGTCGCCGAGGTGTCAGGTTTGGCTGAGAAAATCAACGCTCATACCGCGACTGTTTTGTGGCAAGATGATGACGATGAGAGGTCGAAGTCACGGGGCTTGTGAGATGTGCTGCGTAGAGTCGCCGGAGAGGGAGACGCTGATCGAGCAACGCACTCGAGGGAACGGGGTGTTGGGCGACCTTGGCACTGGTTGTGTTTCAGGGGGAGAAGATGAACGCGCGAGAAGGGTGGCCTCGAAGAAATTGTTAGATTGTGCGGGCCGCCTTGAACCTGTTTCGAACCGCTTGTTGTGTCTGATGTTCTTGTGTGATGATGAAGGAAATGATCTTGTGGGTGAAGATGGTCTCTCTTTGAGTTTCCTGGCATTGAACATCACCGACACCTCAACAGCGGCACCGCTTAGCAGCCGCAGAAACGTGGAAGGATAGTTGGAAAAACCATTGCCGAGTAGAGTTCTAGGTCGTAAATGATTGCCGATCCTAAGTCTTTGGCGGATTCCATAGACACAGAGCACATCAACACCATGTGTACTCGGACGGAAGGTAGTCTGAAGCGGCCGGCCACTATTGATCTATCCGAATTGCGTTTTTGGCGTGAAAGGGTTCTTGTTCTGGGCTGCGGTGGCCCACAAACTGGAGGACCTCAACATGTGTTCACAAGGCTGCTAGGGTGATCAGGGCGTAGATAAGCGTTCTGCTCTGGCCAGTCTGCCCTCTTCCTCAGCAGCATGTCTAATGTCGCAATGCCTTGGATATTATGGTAGGGGAGACCTGGCATATCGGCGAGGCGATGCCGAAATATCACGGGCTTTAGTGACCTGTTGTTAGACATAACTCAACATTAGTATAGTAACGATTCTCCGAGATTACTGAGGGGCCTCAGTCGTGACCAGCATGGCCTTGAGTGCAGCATTGGCAATATAAGGGTGGCAATATAAGCGCTAAGGAGAAAAGCCCGCCACTTCAGTAAAGAACTCTTGCACTTGAATTGATCGGACTCATCGGCTGTTGTTCAATCGTCATTGTTGAACAGCTTTCGCGACCTACAACAAAAAGCGGAAACCTCTCTTCGACGCCTCGCCCGGCACACCTTCACCAACAGCCACAGCACCTTCAACAACCTCCCCTCGATCCAGTTTCTTATTCAATCTCACCAGGATAAACCTCAAGAGAGTGGCGCACAAGATAGCTATGAAGGCGGTCATGCAGTTGACGCTCATGGCAACCACTAGCGCACTGCATCAGCCCTCGTGCACATGTCATCGAGGTGGGAAGAAAGCTTACCGTATCTCGGGCCCGCCTTTTGATTGTACATATACGATGAATAGATTGACGAGGTATTCGAGACCGCATTTATGGCTGCCAAGGCCGCAGCCCGTTTCGCAGGCGGCCGTGGTAGGGTGTTAGAGATCCACCCAAGGGCAACGACATAGCCAGTGTAAACGCCGGGGACCATAAGCATCATGGCCACGTATCTTGGAGCGGTCGACGTCGTTGCCGCTGCGAGAATGAAGGCAAAAACTGCCACGTACAGCGGGAGCGTGATGTGAAAGTAACGTTCTCCTGTCTTGTCGGCGTGCCAGGCGTTGCAGAAGGTGGTGATAACGCAGAGTACCTAGGCAGCAGTCAGTGCGCTGCTTATGGTAGCCTGGCATGCGAACATACATAGGGAGGTACCGTCAGCAGAAGAGAAACGACGTTGCTATATCCCAGCGTTGCGACGACTGTTGGGAAGAAGTTCGTCACTGAACCTGATGCAACGAAACAGAAAAGCATGACCATCTATCATAGGTCAGTGTTGTTCAATTGAGACTATCCGAGTTACCCACCAAGATCCACATCTTGATATCCAGGAAGGCGAGCTTCATGCCATGGAAGAAGGTTTGTTCCTTGCTGCTAAGCCAGTCGTCTTCACCAATGTCTTCCTCGAGTCTCCAGGCAGCAAGTTGGCGCTCTTCTTCAGACAACCACGACGTGGTCCGAGGGAAATTGGGAAGCATGAAGTAGGCCGCGAATGCAATCACCACCGTGATGGCGCCCTCGATAATGAACAACCATCTCCTACAGGTGGAACATTAGAGAGTTCAGGAGAATTAGACAATATAACTACTTACCAAGCCAACAATCCTCTGGTTCCGTTCATACCTTTGGTGATGCCAGCTGCTATAAGACCTGAAAATGCGCCGGAAAGGAGTGCACCCGAGTAGAACAGAGCAGTACGAAAACCGAGTTCTTTCCGCGTGTACCACGATGACAGGTAGAATAAGCATCCGGGCTAGACGGTCAGTAATCAATCACTTTGCTGGGGACTGCTTTGATGGTCATACAAAGTAAGCTGCCTCAACGAAACCGAGCATAAAGCGAGTAGCTATAAGAGCTCCGTAGGTTTGACACGCGCCGGTGGCGCCTGAAATAACCCCCCAGATTATCATACAAGTAGGTAGATAGACTGCTGGTTTGCCGATTTTGTTGAGGAAAAGGTTAGAGGGTACTGGGTACCAATCAGCCCTACATAACGGAACTGTCTCTGGTTTCACTGATATACCTTGCATCAGAACATAGCCGACGAATAGGATGCTGACAGCCGTCTAATCGTGTATCAGCCTCGGGGACAGACCTCCTTCACTCAACTAGTACGCACCGAGAATTGCGTGCTGGTCAATTTCAAGTCTTTCTGCAGACCTGCCAGGCGCGCCGCAGCAATGTTGTTGCGATCCAGATAATTCATGATGTACATGAGAATGATCATCGGCATCAATCTGAGATCAATCTTCCGCACCAGGACCAGCTCTTTCCGATATCTCTCCTCATCAGTCATGATTTTGACAAGGGGAGGCGCCTCTCGCTTTCGATCTGGCATGGCATGGTTTGCGACTGAGGCATCAGATATATGCTGAGCGACGAACTTTTCATCGCCGGTGTATTCGTTCATGCCGGTGGCATGATCATGCTGATGCCCTGCGAACGCCATATTGGTACTATCGCTGGTGTTGGATGTTGTTGAGATTCACGACGAGAGAAGAATGGAAGTTCATATGCAGCGTTACAAGATACGGTAGAACATATATACTGCTGGTGCCGGCAGAAGATGAACCGTGAGCGGTTTTCCTTCTGCTTGACCATCTCGCCTAGGCTCTAGCCATGACTGAGCCAAGCACAACCTTGCTAGGGTAGGTAACGCACGGAGCCCAGAACCGTGGTTGGGTGAAAATTGCGGGGGCAAGGCGGATGTCACCGTCTGAATTTTGGCAGCTGCTTCGGCTCTCGCTACGATGTTTTCCCTCTGTGGCTTCCGCCAAGCCACATTGGTGGAGTCCGCAGTATTTCCCCACAATACCCTCTGTTTTAAGGTTGCGGTAGTGATTTCCGGCCAATCTTCCTTCTGTGGCGTTGGAACCTACCTTTGATCTTTAATTCGGTACTAGAGGCCGAAGTACTCATACTGCGGAGACTAGGCGTCTCCAGCGGTCCGTGGAATGGTGCAACCAAACACATTTGTGCCAGACGTTCCAAGATACCATATTTGAAGGAGAAACAGCAGTGACAACTTGATACACCGACCTGCATCCGAGTCGGTGAGTGCTCGTTGGGCAGCCTCCCGCAGCCGGAGGTACCATTGCTATCCTCGACAGGTCCGGGTTAAAACGGTTTACATCAAGTTCAAGCCTGATACCATGTTCGGGTGACTCAAGAGGGCTAAGTAAACGCAAGCAACAGTGTGTAACAAATCCCTATTGATGCTTCCAATCTTCAGTCCTTCATTGCAGACTACCGTGTACACCATGTCCAATCAACATCATTGATGTTTATGTGCCTTTCATCTTTCGTCATGCGCAAACACCAACTCAATCTGTGTCATCGCCGAAGAGCTACCAGCCACCATTGCTATTTCCTGTCAGCGACGCATCTAATCAGGGGTCAGTGGACCCAGAACCTCTAAATTGCTACCGGTAGTAGCGACGGAGTCGGGAGCCCCGGGCATTTGCAGATACCGCCGACGGGATCATAGACGGCAGCCCCAGCACTCAGCGGACACAACTGGTTCCGACAAGGACATCTGCATATATGGGTGCTAGGATCAAGGAGGGCAGGCCCACTGTTCAGCGGACAAATGATGCTCAGGCAACGGCATTTGCAGCGACGGTCGATAGGGTCGTAGTAGGAAGGCCCACCATTCGGACAAATGATGATGGGTCCCGGGCAAGGGCAGCCGCAGGACCCGCTGACGGAATCAAGGACAGCAGGCGCATTGAGCGGACAGACGTATTGCCTGCACGGGATGACGACGGCGGGCTCTGCGTTGGGATCTGCGGCGCGGTGAGTGAGCCGGGCGACTACGTCCTGTCCAACCCCTCTTTTGAGAGCTGGTTCGAGTTCTAAAAGGGGGAGAGTCGATCAGTTGAGAGGGATTTGATTGCTTGGGGAGATGAGGCACTCACGGATCCGGTCAGCTGCCTGATGAGGGACAGAGATGCTCAATCTGATGACGTGGAGGAAAACGAAAGTCACGATCTGAAGAGGCTTCATGATTACTGGACGGTGTGAAAGTTGACAGGGATGATAAGGCTGCTAAAGGGGGTTTGAACCAAGTTTGAAAGACGAATCCTTGTCAGCTGGGAGGAAGCTACTTGGAATCTAAGGTATCCCCCGATCACATCGTAGGAGAGATGGGTTTTAATAGTGAAAAAACAGCAGCTGCTGTTCTGGGGCCACGTGCAGAATTGACACGGGAGAACGTGACCAGTAAGAACAAGGAGGTTTTAGATTGAGAATACAAGATGGCTGCTATTGCTCGAACTCGAGGTATACCCCGCCCATACTCGAGATTCAATATTCCGAACTGCATATTCAGGTGTAACGTCTCGTATTCGGGACGTCTGGAGGGAGACATGTTCGACTGACGGACCGCGACTGACGTTTCCATGCCGCATCAAACTTTCGTGCCCGCAGGCAGGTTCACAGCAAGGCTGTACGAGGAGCACTCCACTGCTGATCTCTGTCTGGATTCGGCGAAAGACCATGCGTTCTGAGCCAGCTACATTCCAGCGTATTCGGGAATCATAGAACTTTATAAAAACATTCGACCTCTGGACCTGTTCTTCCTCCATAATCTCCGCTAAATAATATGCTCACCCTACAGTATCCTGTCACGTACTGTACCGGTGCCTGTTCATACCTAATGCAATGCATGAGATCTCCGTCCCCCAATCGTCCCATTTGTAGAGATCGGCTGACGTGCGCATGTGCTTTGTGAAAAGTAAATGCACACCGTAGAGTCTCAGGAGACTCTGGCCAATGTTAGGCCCACAGGATGGGTACTCCGCTACGCCGAAAGGAAGTCCGCCTGGTGTATCCGTTCTTACGGCTCATCAAGTATCAGCGCCAGTCCTCTTCGAAACATGCCTGATATTCCAAGAGAGCTTCATCCCGCTCCTTTACCCAACCTCTAAATTCCCACGAGTAGTCCTGCCAGGAGAGGTAGGGCTGTCACGTCTCGGTAATCTTTGCTCACCTGGGCCGGATGCATACATGCATGTCGGTCTAATGCACGTCAACGTTTCGGAACCGAGGGCTTACAGCACTAGGATTTGGGTTGTACTTGTTTAGGGCATACGTAATGTCGGTGAGTCGAGGTACGTGGCTTGTGGCTTGTGGTTTTGACGTCAGTGTCCGTGCTTGATACGGCGTATTGTGCGATGGATCAAGGTTGGTCGTGTCGGAACCTTGTAAGCTGCTTCATCAGACCGAAGGCGGGATCAATCTCCATCACCTCCATGATTATATCATTACCCCCGGCAGAGAATTGGATGACCGGAAGTATACGAGTGCAATTGAGTGAGAAACTCAAGAAATTAACAGATTTCCCCGAAGATGTATAAATCCTAGGATGGCACAAAGCAAGCACCTCATACTGTCTTAATATTGCGAACCCCTCCCTGTATTCTCCGCAACATGTGTGCCATGGAACCCAAACCCAACCACGCACTCCACCGCCGCCCTTCCGACCTCTTCCATCGTCCTTGCATCCAAACATAGCAAGTAACTCTTCCCTGCATGCCCATCAAGAACCACACTTAGTAGTACGCCATCATCCTCATGTTTCCCGGCTGGATCAGGCACGAAAATGGCTTCACCGGCGCTATGGCCATGCTGCTCCCAGAATATGGGTGTTTTGGTATCCATATCATACTTGACAAGGCCGTCGACAAAAGTGCTGGATCCCCGATCGGTGACGCCGTACACGTAACGGTGGCGTTTAGTGATGAAGTTTGGATTCAAGGTGGGGAGTTCGCCAGAGTGGAATTTCGGAACTGTGACTGCGGTCACTGCTTCCTTCGCTTTCGTCTCCACATCCGGAGAAGTGGGAAGAGACGGAAGCCGGAAGCGTTTGATGGAAGCGCGCGCACTGTCGTCCTTTGAGCCTACGTAGTCGCGTGCGGAAAGTGATGTCGACTTGAGATTCTCATAGTAGAAGCGCTTGAGGACGCTCGAGTCGTCGTATGCGACTAGGTCGGCGACAATGTCGATTTTCCCCGTATCAGTCGGTGACGATGCTTCCCAGGCGTTGATGGTATGAAAGCAGAAGAAGGGCTCGCTTTCATATGTTGCTACTACTCCTTTGCCATGCTTGCGGTCGACGACATACCACTTTGTGAGTTTCGAAGGATCGAACTCGGAGAGTGCATCGAGGATACTGCGCTCGTAAAATAGTTTCATGCCCCCAAGGGCGTAGTATGAGTTCCACACGCAGAGGATGACATAGTTTTCGGTGAGCAGGAGGGAGTGAAGGTATGCGCCTTCGGCGTTAGTGATGGTGGCGAGGATCTCGGTCGTGCCTGTCGAAGCCGAGACAGTAAAGACGCGGTAGACGTGCTCGCGACCAATCTTGAGGTTATAGTTGAAGATGTCGCCAGTGATAGGATCAGACTTGGCATGTGTGGCAGACAGTGGCCCTTTGAGATCGGGGTGAAGGTCTGCTTGCTTGGCAAGACCTACGGGCTCGAGGGTCTCAGGATCAAGAAACTGATAGGCGTTTGTGTCCGTTTTGTTGACTAGAGTAGTGATACCTGAGCCGTGACCTTCACCCTCGCCATTGCCACTGGCTCTGGGAGGCGTGAGCCCAGGCATGTTGACCGAAATAGTGACACCGATGTTTTTGCCGTCCGGCTTGCTTGAGAGCAACTTCGGCATAGGCATGAAGAACGCCATGACTTTCTTGAAAAGGCTCTGGCAGGGGTCTCGCTTTTGAGCGAAAGTGAAATCTTGTAGTGAGCCGGTTTTGCGGATATTTTCCACAAGACTATCAACCGAAGAACGAGAATTATAGAATACTCTAGACGACAAGTGTGCATTTTCGGGTGGCAGTATCTGGAAACGATGAACTTGAGTAAAGCCATCAAACCAGTGTGAGGCTGCCCAAATCTTCCCTTGCTCAGTGTGAACTGTGTGGCCACCTGGTCCAGTCCGGTATAGAGTACCAGCAGCGTATACTGGAATACTACCGGTTACCCTAAGTTCCATCGGAGCACGCTGCTCATGTATGACATCGAACTAGATAGACCATCAGCTGAACTGTCCTTCCTGGTGTTGGAGTAGCCAAGATATACCCCTTGGTCATTGGGCCAGTCGTTGTATGGGCCCAGGGCCCCGTTCTTCGGCCTTGACAGGTCCTCCTCTATGGTTGAGGAGATAGAGGAAGCTTCCTTAGTTTCCAACGACGGCTGCAGAAGCCAGATATGGGCCATCATGATGCTTGTGGCCATGGTAGTTGAAGAGTCATGTAGCTTGAGAGCGTGTGAAAGAGTGATATTAAAATGACCCAGAAACTGCAAAGGCGTAGTGGATGTTCGATGTGGAAGCTGTGAAGAAGACTGGACACGGGGTTGAGATTGTTATTCGAGAGAAACCCATTGGCTTTTTATAACACTCGATGAAGATATTTTCAAGCGGTTATACGTTGAAACGGAGTAAGCACAGCAGCACCACGGAGACAGGTGTCAACAATTGCACCTATTGGTCTCATATATCCCAATGCCAAACGGCCGTATGGCCGCAGTGAGATTTTGGGCTATGAAAGGCGCATCGTTTGGGAAGCAGAAAGACATAGTGATGTAGTAATTTACGTCACGGCAACCCTTCCAAGTCCAAAAAATCCAGAGATCCATCTCATGTCGGCATAATTAGCCTCCGTCATTACCAGCAAGCCAATCGGGTATTTGAATCTAGGGAAAGCGATCCCATCCTTGCTACTTAAAGATCACCAGGACATACCACGGTTGCCCCCGAAGTCATCAGGTAGTGACTGTGGCCATCAACAGCTTGAGGGACGCTGGCGGGAGGACGGATGAACTCGAAAGCCCTTGCCACAGGCACCACGCCATGATCCGTACACGTACGAGCAAACACATACATGCCCTCATGGTTCCTGTATCTGGAGAGGTGTAGAATAGGTCAATGTACACAAGTATGCTCGCGTACGTCCGAGTAACCCTTTGACGGCGTTGAAGTAAGCGATGTACCGATGCCAGGCAACTGCAAACACTAAGCTAAGTATACCTTGAAGTGTTCCGTACCTTATGGTCCTTGAGGGTTAGGGTGAAGTTGGTCGGTTACGGCGAATTGTGATTGGAAGCTGGAAGCGAGAACATCATTAATGATTAGCTTGGTCGGGGCGGTCTGACGTTGTCCCGTGTCTCATCATCATCTTCTGACGACGGCTTCTGCACCTTCGAACGCAATTGGGTTTGTAACAAGAGACATGATCATATAGTACATTCATTGTCTATCAAACCACATTGGCACATACGTGTATACGATTTACACCTTGTATACGATGAGGACAACTGAGGAGGGATCAGATCAAGATTTGTGGCTGATGCTTTGTTCTTCTCCCCACCCCACACCCTGTATTCCATGTTGTCATCATTCCTTTGATCCACGTCGACTTCTGCTAAAATACCCACTGTCGATTGATTTGCTCTGATCCATCTCACTATCTCCGAAAAGCAAAGAGACAACGTCGCTTCCTCTATGCTCTGCCGTTATTCTTCGATAGTCTTTCCAGTCGTTCAACTCATCTGCCGTTGGATGACAAAGTGCTCTGTCCATGTATGGCTGGTTCGATGCTCTTCTAAGCTCGAACGTGAATTGCCACTTATCTTTCCCATGCCTGCTGTTTAGTTTGGTGCCATAACCTATAACTTGGTATCTGAAGAGGCATGGATGTCAGCCTACAGCCAAAAGTCATCCGCGATACATGGCACCTACAAGCCGTCATATCTCAATCCAGCTTTCGGCGCCCATCTTGACTTTAGTCTCCAAGTCCTCAAAACACGAACCTTGGCACGTGATGTGATGTTCTTCATAAGGCGAAATCTCCCAGGGTCTGTTGACGAGGCTTGATAGAGTGTGACCCCCACTCTTCCAGTGTCAATCTCCTCTTGATCGGTCATCACAATAGCATACGCTCCGTCTTCGTCCGCAGTAATGCCGTCGTTCGAGTCGTCTAGCATACCATCTCGGAAAGCAGCAGCGGACTTGATCCACCAACTGGCACCTCGCCGTCAGTCATCTATAGCTCAAGTACTAGGTCACAGTGCTTACTCTCCAACGCTGAAACCGTTGTGGCCTAACATGTACGCCCTCGCTGGATCTCGACCGCCTTCGACGTTCCAGGAGGATTTCCGCTCCTTGGATCTGGTGATTAGCTCTGGATCTTGGTGCTGCTCTTCATCTCTCACTCTCTGTTGCCACCCATCAACTTTGGTCACGCCTTCAAGTCGTCCGCCAGGACCCCAAAGATTGGCTCTGACGCGCTTCAACGGGCCAAGGTACCCTTCCCACTCCTCAATTGCACGCTCCGCCATCTTAATAAGGCCGGTCGGCCAGCGCGTCGCAGGACCACATATTTCCATCATGGCCTTCTCCATACGTGAGTATCGAAGCATGTCTAGCGTCAGTACTGTTTCTTCTAGGTCTGCGAAAATGGCGTCCAGCGCGGCTATGGTGGTAGGGCTCAACACGTCACCACCCTCCCTTGCGACGAGCGGACCCAGCACATCACGGATGTATCGTGCGTGAACCCGCAAGGCTTCTTGATTGAGTGCCATTGCGTGATGAGTAGGTGTCTTAGGTTAACATGGAGGTCATAGGGTGGTGATCAGAGTATTGACTGAGGACTTTGTTGATATGGAGGGGAGTGCTCGGAGCGGAAGCAACAGTCGCGAGGGCTAGGCGAAGGGGAGCAGTCGCACCTGCCAAAGTTCACGAGCTCACGAAGAATGAGAACATTACTATTTCAGAAACTTATGGAACGCACAACCACTCTGTCGTGGCTGTACCGCTTCTATAACTGTTCGAGTGTCCTATATCTGCAATATAATTCCTTCACCATGTCTGTATATACAAAGCCATAGTCAAGGCTACCCTCTAGAGCCTGCTAGCAAACCCTCCCACTGGTTTCAAGTGCTTTATCACCAACGGACCTCCCAACAAATCCTCTTCCTTAAAAGTCTTTACGAGATGCTCGAAGTCAGCAGTGCTTGAGTGCTTCTCGAAGGCGGATTGATCGGCATATCTAGACCGCGTTTCAGTGCAGGTTCAATTTAGGTTCACGCTCGAACTACAAATGAAAACAGAAGACAGGATTAAAATTGGTACGTAGAGCCCCGAGTACAGCGAATGAGGCGTGATGCAGACGTACCTTTCGATCATGACCAGATCTTCGGAGCCATCTTTACTGTCAACCTCACGGTGGAGGTGGTAGCGGAGGGCGCCAGGCTCGTTCTTGTGGACCGAGGAGGCGAGGTTCGTCAGGAGCTCAGTGACCTACAGATTATCAGGCTGTACGTCGCTTTACGGGTTTGAGAGCAAGAGTAAGAGCTTCAGCTTACCCGGTCAACCTTGCCGGGCTTGGGCTTGATGATTGCTACAACGTGAACCTCTTTGTCGGTAGACATCTTGACAGAGCGATTGATATGATGATTTGTTGTTCTGTGGGATTATTATTAACTGATGTTCGGAATGTTCAATTGAAAGTTCGGATCTGATGTATGAGAGAGTTGGGGGTCTTTGCAACCCCACATGTATGGTAGTGGGGTCTCCAACCTCGGCTGCGTCATACTTTATCTGAGTGTCAGCCCTATGAAAATAAACATAGAGATACGGAACTCTAAGTCTAAGCAAGGAATGGCTCTCCAGAAGCCATCGCGTTTCCTGGAAGAAAAGACCAGGTCGCAGCACCGCCCGAAGAGCAGTTCATGCAGAGGCGCTTACAGTTTAGAAATCCATGCTGCAGATCATGAAGCTTCGGCCTCTGCTGATTCCGGTACATATGTGTAGATCGTTCGCGGTACGACTATTCTTGCTTAATGTTTTACGCTGTGTCTTTACAGTATACTCTGAGTCTCAACATGATCCCATTTCCAGATATGTACGACTTTCCATTCTAATTCGATTCTGAATATGCTCCCGCACGTTCTGGAGGATGCTTATGTATACGCCGTTGCATCCCCAACAGACTTCTCCTCCCTGAGCGCTCTCGCCAGCGCCGCCTCGGGCAAGAAAGGGTGCCGATAGGACTCGAGCTTAGTGCGACGGGCAGAGATTGCATCTGAGGAATGTATTCGGGAATCGATACGTCGGTGAACGTTAAGGAATGGGTAGAGCCCGCCGGCGTCGATATGGGAGTCGAATTGAAGGGACCGGAAATGCTGGAAGACGAGGAGGAAAAGCGAAGTGAGGATAAGGGAAAGAGAAGAGGGCGTATCATCTCATATATATAGAATGCGATCCAAATCCTGGCCCGTAATTGAAGATGCCTGAAACCAAGGAGCCAAGCCAAATACTAATTGAGGTGCTGGCTGGTCTGCCACCGCCGCTGATGCTAGAAGTTGCCTGGATGAGCGGCTTAGCCAGCTATCTGAACAATGAGGAAGACCATGTCGTTGTTATTAACGAGCTCGATGAACGTACTCAGGAGATCTCCAATGGCGTTCACGTTGAGGTCTTGAGATGCGCGGAAGCCAGCTCGTGATGCTATACGTAGTTGAATTCCACCCACATTTCACGGCGTCCGGTCAGCATAAGTTGGAGACTTGACTCAAAGCCGTGTAGAGAGCACTCTCCTTGCATCAGTGAGCTGTGCGTATCGCCGAGACAGCTCCGTATATTTTATGGAGCAGACACTAACTTCGGTCGACCATGGTGAGCTTCTTGCGATTCTTCGGAGTGGACAGCCTCTGGAATGAGAGCTTTGTTGACGCCTCTTATTACGTTTCCCTTTATGAATGGATCCATGACCGTCGCAGACCGCTCAAGTAGATCTAATCGGGCGTACTCTGTATATTACTGAGCGATCTAAAAGCATGGTCACTCGTAGCCTTCACATATTAAAGCTTTACCTGAATGTCTCTTCTTCGACCTCATGCGCAAGGCACGAGGATCAATGAAAAGAACACTCTCTCGAGTGAGTAGACCATCAAAAATTCCGCCAGCGAGGGCCTGATACTTCATGTTAGTTTATGCAACAGATAGAATAGGGTCAGAGATGATGTCTTACTCCGAAGAACACTCGATCAAGATTACCTCCGCGATGTGCAATGCAGGGTTTTCTTGATGGCAGACCACATGCTTGATCGTGGTCGCCCCAACAAGGTCTAGGAAAGGTGTCAGCACATATTATTGTCGCAATAGAATGGGTTTTTGGGGACGAACAAGTATGAAGAAAAAAGAAACTGAAAGAGGTCGGAGGTTGAATTTATATTCGCTCGCTTAGCAGGATGAGTAAGCACTGGTCTTGGCACCTTGGCACCTAGTGGATGTTTGATCTGTTTGGCTGAAGTCTGATTACGTAGCATTGAAGCGCGACAATAAGCAATTCTTGACCCGCCGATTGATTTCTGATGACAAGGACTGGTTGACGGTCGAGAAAAACAATGGAGGTACTTCCTGAACCAGAGTCGCCGCGAAAGCGGCAGAAAGTAGCCAATGATATGGAGGACGGCAAGCTTCACGAGCAAACTGAAAGGAGACCAGACGGGCAATTGGCGTCAACGGAGGTCTCTAGAGCGTCCTCAGCAGCAGATGTACAGCTTCAGAAGGAGGCGGAGGTTGGAATAACCGAGTTCGTGAGTCCAGATTTGCCTGGCTTCACGGGCACATTGAAGAAGAGGTCAGGCCTAGGCACCGTCAAGAATCTCACTGCGCGCTCCCACTGATAAGACCACAGGTATACGGACTTCTTAGTCAATGAGATACTTCCTTCTGGTCAGGTATTACACCTAGATAATCTCAAAATGTCGACACGCAGCAAGCAACTAGAGCATAGCACTCAAACTGGGACAGGGTCTTCGGCTCCGGTGGAACAGTCGAAAGAGACTCCGAGCGATCCCGCGGAACCTCTGTCACCTCAATCAAGCCATGCACAACCATCGAGGCGCCCAGAACCAACGGACAAGGTCAATGATGAACCGCAGACATTTCAGGTGAGTCTACGCAAAGCCTGAGGACTCGCGAGCTCAAGCTGATATCCAGGTGAAAAGCTTTCTCCCGAAGACGAAGCTCTCTTGGCATCCTTCTTTGGCGCGGAGGTAACCAAGTTGGTTGTGGCTCTTCATGAAAGGATCCTCAAACGGCCGAACGCTAAGTTAAGAGAATATGGCACTGTCAAATCCGCCATCATCACCGATCGTGAGCTACGTACAAAGATTCACCAGGTGATGCGCCGCGTCTTCTCCTCTCGTCTTGAGACTTCTACAGACAACGATGGTGCCATGATCGTATCTGCCGCAGCAATAAGAAACAGCTGGGGTACTAAGTTCAACGGTGGTGCGCCAGACAGGCAGCCTCAGCGGAAAGGAAAGCTAGGATGGCAGGACATGGGTGGCGAGTATCTGCACTTCTCGTTATACAAGGAGAATAAGGACACGATGGAGGTGATCTCATTTCTTGCAAGGCAGCTCAAGATGAAGCCGCAGAGTTTTCAATTTGCGGGCACGAAGGACCGTCGAGGTGTCACAGTGCAACGAGTCAGCGTCTACCGTGTCTATGCAGACCGCTTGGTCGGGCTGAATCGCACGCTTCGAGGCTCCAAGATTGGAGGTTTCGAGTATCAACCACATGGCCTCGAGCTGGGTGAGCTGAAAGGCAACGAGTTCGTCATTACACTGCGGGACTGCAAATTTCCAAGCTTCGAGGTTTTAGCCCTTGACAAGAGCGTCGAACTGGCCTCAAGCATTGTGAAGGGAGCAGTACAGCATCTCAGCAACCTAGGCTTTATCAACTACTACGGCTTGCAGCGCTTCGGTGCATTCTCTACACGGACGGACACGATCGGTCTAAAGATGTTGCAAGGCGACTTCAAAAGTGCTGTCGACGCAATCCTAGATTTCAGTCCGGAGGCTCTGGCCGCAGCTCAAGATCCTCTATCTTCTATATCAGGCAATGACCTAATTTCCTCCGATGACAAGGCTCGCGCACATGCATTGCACTCCTTCAAGACTACAGGAAAAATTCATCCAGCCATCGATGATCTTCCGAGAAAGTTCTCAGCTGAAGCAAGCATTATTCGCCATCTCGGCGGCCCGGATCGCATCAAAGACTATCTTGGAGCTCTGCAGACTATACCGAGGAACCTGCGACTAATGTACGTCCATGCGTATCAGTCGCTAGTCTGGAACGTTGCTGCTGGCGAACGCTGGAAACGGTACGGCGAGCACGTGGTTGAAGGAGATTTGGTCCTTGTGGATGAGCATAAGAATAAAACTGACAAAGACACAAAGACAGCCAGCGTGGACGTGGATGGGGAGGTAATACTTCAACCCGCAGCCGATGACAGCGCAGCCAACGCTGAAGACTTCTTCACTCGTGCTCGTGCTTTGAGCAACGAAGAGGCAGCAAGCGGCGCTTACAGCATCTTCGACGTTGTACTACCAACACCGGGCTATGATATTCTCTATCCTGCGAACGATATATCTGAATTTTATAAGATATTTATGGCTAGCGAGCGTGGCGGTGGCCTTGACCCACACGATATGCGGAGGAAGTGGAGAGACGTCAGTTTGAGCGGGAGTTATCGGAAGATGCTTGGCCGTCCGGAGAACTGTTCTTACGAAATCAAGAGCTATGCCCGTGACGATGAGCAGTTTGTGGAGACGGATCTGCAGAAGATTGAGAACAAGGCCAAGATATCGAGCGGGGACAATCGCGCCCACGAGCAGGCTGAAACAGAGCTCGAGGGTGACGAGCCTCACAAGATTGCAGCCATATTGAAGTTACAGCTCGGCTCAAGTCAGTATGCGACGATGGCATTACGAGAGCTCATGAAGCTCGGAGGCGTCAAAACATATAAGCCTGACTTTGGTGGCGGCAGATGAGCTTGCTTTATGGATATCATATGAGCTTGTTGCATATGGCATCTCTGAGCTATAGGTGTCTGCCAAATTAAGCATAACACCACTGCTGAGCGAAATCTAATATCTTCACTGACGTCGTGGCGCTATTCACTTACCAATGTAAAGCACATTCCATTTGCAAGGGAATGCGGTGTGCCACATGTTGATGAATACTTGCCGTGATCATAATCGGTCCTTTCTGACGGTCTCCTTGTGCTCTTTGTTGAAGTTGAAAGCATTCTTGGTGTACTCACCTTCTGTTACTGTCTGAAGGGCCTTTCAAAGCAGATTCAATCCTCAAAATCCCCCGCTCCAATAACACTACCATGCATCCGTGCTCTAGTCTCAATAGCCTTCGAAGAGGCAGCAGTCGTTGTGACGGTCGTTCCTCCAACCACAGAGTCAACGGGCTCCGCGAAAGACTAGAACCTTCCGCCTTTGTCACAGCTGATGCGACGACACAATGCCGGAATGCAACTCGTGAATCTGGTTTGGTATTGCCCACTCGCGATGCTAACGTTGGAGCACCTCTGCGGAGTGCATCCCGTGATGGGCATCATGCAGCTAGGGCTCAGCCGCCTTCTTCTGGTGCTGAAGGGAACAAAAGTCGAGCTAAGTCCGACTCTGACGGCGGGACACAGACCATAGTCGACAACGGTGGGCCTCTGTTATATGATATGCTTGACCGCGGTCCTATCAGTGGCTCTTCTACGCCCTACACAACGCGTACCTCGATAGCACCCGCAACCACGCCAGCACCTCGACAGCGCTCACCTTCCCCTCTCCCAGATTACAGCAGAGTCTTCGCTCGCTTCGGCCTCCGCAGTCCCGAAAACCATTACGGCTATGGCCGCTCTCCTAACGACCCCGAGACGGGATACAGCTCGCTTGAAGGCCCGTACAATCACGGGTATCGGCCTGGCGCTGGAATCATTGATCCGCTCTAATGTCCGCCGGGGAGGATGCCGAGGGCGCATGCTATTCATGGGGATTTTATTGGGGATGGGAGGATGGGTAGTGGGAGGTTTGTGGATCGTGCACTTGGACCGCAGCGGTGGGCCGGGAGTGTCCCAGAGGCGCGTATGGAGCGCGAGATTCAGGCGAGGGTAGGGCGGCAGGGTAGGGATGAGAGGGTGGAGTATGCGTTAGAGAGGGCAGGGGCTCGACTGAGGTCTGTGGAGATTAGAGAGTCCCGTCTACGCGAACTGCTACGCGGGGTTGGTGATCGGGGCCCGACGAGGGGCAGTGGCTGGGGCGGAGGTACTGCTGGCATGCGGAGCTGTGAGCAGCTGAGAGGTGACGATGTGGCGAAATCACTCTGGGGGGATGACACGACACTCGTGGATTCAGATGAAGAGAGAGAGAGTTGGAGGGCCAGACAGCGACGGTAGCGCTGTGTGCCAGTGGCTCACTGCTGGTGGTGGGATGCTTCTGCTGTTGCCACGATAGCTCCAAGCATGCAGTCAACCGAAATGAAGCCTATCAGTCTTCTTTATTTGTAGTATTAATGCTTTGGTGGCCCAGCTCCGAATGAAGGAAGTTGCAATAGCTTCAGTCTCAACTATTCTTCCCTGAAGTTCCCTCAAAGCTACTGCATGACTGTAAGACATGCACTTCATCTCGAGGCATGAGGTAGCAAAGGCGGGGTTCTCATGTGCCGCCCCAAGCAGAGCAAAGTACAAACCGGCTCTACGCACTGTATTATGTACTCGTACGACTCGTTGTAGGCTGAAGATGCTGCTAATGCAACATCTTACTGCGCACAGCTGTGCGACATTGAATTATGGAAGTGACACGCAATTCTACACGCGAGATGCTCGTCTCAATACGAGGCGGGATGATTTCGAGACTATCGATAGATCTGGGATCCTCTGGACGCTGGGATCTCGCTTTCTTGCAGATGAAACGGCGATTGCTATGGCTTGGCGTTGTTGTTCGCTGAACTTGAACGTTGCCGCCGCTGGCGCTTCACGGCACCGAAGCGAAATCAAGGGGACCGACTTGCTTTGCTTCAAAAGGTCTCTTTAGTAGATTAATTGCTCAAGGCAATGTACAGATATAGAGGAAATTTGCATCTATTCTTTGTACTTGTAGTGAGCTGAGCGACTTCTTCTGCGCTTTCGCTCTTACCAGGTTTAGCATTCACTTTCTCTTTGTTTACTCCCTTACAATGACCCTTTGAACACAATCTTTTCAACCATTCACCACGACTTCTGCTAAAGTCGCCTTCGATTCACTTACTCTCATTTGACAAACACTTTCTCCATTAGAGTTTCTCTTCGCAAGACTTCTGACTACTTCCAATATCACTGCACCAAACACATTCCTTCCGAGCTTCTTTGACAGAAGCCTCTGACGACAGCTACCATCTCGTTCTTACCACACTCCTTAAGTTTCACATTCAAGCGGTCCGGTACCGTCTTTTACCAACATGAAGTCGATACTCTTGACCATCACGTTTTCGTTCACCGCTGTGCTGGCTCACATGCAGCTCAGTTATCCAGCTCCCTTCGGCGCGGAAAACAACCCCCATCGCACCGATCCGGTCGATCCCTACCTCCAGTATCCGTTCAACTGCTGTGGTAGAAAGACTCCCTTCCCTTGTGGAGGCCACCTCGACCTGCTTGGGACCCCTCAGGGAGCTTCTGTCGCTTCTTGGCCTGCTGGCAGCGTCCAGAACTTCAGGTAAGTAACGGAGAGGTAGCTTATAGAGTAAGGAGCTGACGGCATATAGCTTGGCTGGCATCGGTAACCACTTCGGCGGATCCTGCCAGGTCGGCTTCAGCGTCGATCAAGGCAAAACGTTCCAAGTCGCTACATCGTTCGAAGGCAACTGTCCCCACCGAAATGGAGGTGAGGCTGCATCTGGGCAGATCTTCGATTTCACGGTACCAGCGGATATCCCAACCGGAGACGTAGTCTTTGCCTGGTAAGACTAGTTGACGACGTGGTAATATTTGAGCGCGGGCTAACAATACTCAGGACCTGGTTCAACCGCGAACAAGAATTCAACATGAACTGCGCCGCCATCACGATCACTTCCCACGGCTCATATCCTCCACCCGCAGAAGCTGCCGCTGGGTCTCCTGCTTCGAAAAGCGTCACCACGGCAGCGTCTATACCATCGCCTTCAGTAACGTACACCTCCGACGGTTGTACCTGCACCTGTGACAAACCTCCGTCCGCTCGGGCTCTCCTCCAGCACAAGCGTGCCGGCGGCTTCGTTCCGGCAAGAGTGGCTAGAGTCGAGGAGCGCCAGGCAGCTGCGAGTTCGAACGGCGTGTCTGTGCCGTACCATCAGCGCCCGGGTCTGTTGTTCGCGGACACGGGGAATGGTTGCGAGACACCGCATACGACTGCCGAGGTCAAGTATCCTAATCCTGGCCCGGATTTGGTGATAGGAGATGGAGCGTATCCGTTGGGGCTACCGACGCCGGCGGATAAGTGTGGGTACTAGTGGTGCAGTGATCACTCTCCAGAGGACGTCTATTGTCAAACCAAATTCTCTGTACTCAATATTTGAACGCATAACATTGTCGGTAGTTGTGGGGAGTCACCATCATGACAGACCGAGGGGCGGGAGGAAGGAATGGCAAGCAAGCAGAATACACATAGTCTTGAAACGAGAGTTGTACAAGCACGTATTGATGACTGCGTAATGCCTCCAACAGCTCGGCTTACTTATCCACGGACAGAGCTCACAGGCTTGAAGGCCGAAAATATCTCGAGCTCGCATTCCCTTTCGATTGTTCCGTCTGCCTCGCTTGTATCGGCCTCGCTTGTATCTCCCTCGCTTGTATCTCCCTCGCTTGTATCTTGCTTGTATCTGCCTCGCTAAATTTGATATTCGAATTTTTTATGTTGATAGTGAGCTTATGGTCGATAATATAGAACTCGTTACCCTTCTTTGCATTTTTGCCGATTCGGAACCTACTCTTTTCTTCTGGGGTCAGATGGCTCATATCTGTATTGATTGTAGCCATTAGGCGGATATCTACGTTTTCTGTTAGGGCACCTGCGTGCAAAGAATTCTCATTTTCACTTACCATTTGATCGCTCAGCTTGGGCTATCTTCTGTCTCTGGATCCGCAAAGAGTCCTCCGTTTCACGATCCGAGACCCATAACTCATCCTTAAAGAGGAAGCTTCCGTCCAGTGGCACGCAGCGAGTCATGCGCTGCCCTCGAAAATACTCATTGTGGACTATCTGGTGCTATGAGACATCAGCCCTGGTGTTGTTTTTTGCGGTGGCTCATCGGTTACTGACCACTTTCAATAACCAGCGGACACGATTCTCTAGGATATCGTCGTGGTAAAAAGGACACCACTTAGGTTCATCCTTGGCTTTGTCACGATGAGCACGCAGATTCTTCTGGTACGTCTCGGACCAGCATATGCCCATACTCATTCGTGAGATTCTGTGAGTGACTACAGCTGGATTCAGCGTCCTGAGAAGACCCCCTTTCGCAATGGCCGTAGCACTATCGTCGTGACAACATATTTGCACACGGTATCGAGGATTGAGGTTCCTTCCAAAGGTCGTCCGTAACTCTTTGTACAGGTAGTCGGACTCGCCGTAACCGCCAACAAGAAGTATGCGCTTCGGATTGTCAAGCTCTGCGTGTTTTTGGGATTATCGATCTTACCTGAACACGGAAATCAGTGTCATTATGATCAGCGGCATCGTAGGCCCTGTCAATCTGATCTATGATCAACTCCACAATCCTATTGACCGTTCTAGAAAAGATCGTCACCATGTCATCCCTGGACATTTGATCGGTCAGTGTTCATGACAGCAACATCATGTTGTGTTAATCTGGGGCTCTTACAATCGAAGCACGATGTTATCCTGACGAATCAAGTGTGGCATCCTGCGGCTTTTCCTCAATTTTTGGATGGTCACACAGGTTGTTGACCACGATCCGGAAAACCCTTTCTTGACTTCTTCAAAGGCAGCGGCGAGCCTCTCAAGAAAATCGACTTCATTAAGCTCCATGTATTGAAGCATATCAGTCCATTCGCCACAGTCTATCATCTGCTGACGCAGCCATTGTGCGAAATGGTCGTTGAGATCCGAGGAACCACAGAAGTCCCCTGAAATTAGTCAACTGCGGCCCTAAGTTTATCACTACTACACTGACTTACCAGCACCTTCAACCAGTTCCTCGACTTGCAATGGGCTTGTGCCCGTGATTCGGTAAGTGATTAAGTCCTGTACATCAAGTCAGCTTCAATGGACATGGCTGGATGATCCTTATCTCTGAAGAACATACAGCGGTACCTCCTCCAGCATCGCAAACAATGATGGTGTCCGCGACCTGTCCAGTGTCAATGGCTCTCGGTTACACTGAAGAAGCCGCTCTGCTTACATGGAGCCTAGTTCCACGTCCGTCAACGTCTGGAAACTGGTCTGAACCACTGTATCCGATGATTGAAGGCGCCTCGCGCGCCAACATAGATACAGCTGCTGCTTCGGGTTCTCCAACGAAGTGGGGCGGCGGGAGACCAGCGAGTTCTATGGCCTTCCGCATTCTCTGCTCCTCTGCCTGCGTCCACATGGCTGGAATGCAGACAACGCATTCGACTGGCATGTGTTTGACTGCATCTGAGTACACGCTGACTGCCTGACTTTTCACACTCTTCCACAGCTCTTTCAAGAAATCGGCGATGAGGTCTTCCACAGACTGGCGGGTGGGACCGAGTTTCGAGAGGCTCTCCTGGATATCCCGTCTCAGAACCTTCGTTGCTTCAGACGAGCTGAGAGCGAGTTTCATGCGCTTGATTTGTCCAAGCCTGATCAACTCTTCTCGATCATCGTCGTCTTGGTGGATCTCCTGATTCTTGATTGCTGCATGCACTCCGAAGCCCCAATACATACGTTCATCGGCGCGCCCGCGATTTTGATACGCCAACACACTGGGGACCTCATTGCCTCTATATGTCACCCCTCCGCAATCCCAAGAGCGGACATTGTGGATTTGGTCAGGCATTGGCAAGGTATTGTCTTTGAGGACCCTAGCAAACGCAATTGCAGAAAAGGTGGTACCAAAATCAAGAGATACAATGAGTTTGTCGTCTTCAGTTCGACGCAAGGGCTGAGAGGCTAGAGGGAAGTCAAAGGGGGACGACTGCTGCGCTTCACGATAAGAAGACGATGCCGCTGCTGGAGAGGCCCGATGATGCTGGCTCTTCCGTACTCGAGCCATGATCAATGGTGCTGCAAGATGAATAGTTGAAGTGAGAAGACGACGTCGTGTAAAGGTGGGGTTGTTTTTTCCTTGATAAGGAGAGAGCGATTTAAGAGTCTTTCAGAGCAGTGTGGCTGTTTTGCAGCCTCCGACCCTAATACTGTTGCTCGGGTGATTTACGCTAACCCTGAAAACTTTTTTAGGCTGACATACGGTGTTGCTCTACGCCGGGGGTCAACCAGACTGGCTGGCTGGCGGAGTCGAAGCAGATTGGTCTGTCTAAGCTTCGGGCTCAATACTTTTGACTTGGAAAAGGGGCGCAGAGTACGAATTTTAATACCTGGCCTTGTCAGAGCTCGTAACCTCACATGAGCTGGATCGGCGATGGAACAGGCACGTTATTGGTCAGTATCCAGGGTTCCTGGAGAGTAATCTCGCTTCGTTTGAGCTCTTCAAGTCCTTGGGACGATCAAGACCATTTAGTATCTCTTCAAGGCCTCCAGATGGTCCAATATAATCTCTCCTTCGAAACAGACTGTTCACGTCGTTCTTCGGCTTCACATCTGCCCTGCTCGACTGCCGCCTTGCTCTGAAGCTCTCGCAATGCCCAAAGACGCAATAGGCTCAAAGACTCAAAGAATCACCGAAGGAAAGTCAGCTAGGAAACCCCGGACGCGTTGCTCCTTCAACGATGAGGGAGTCCTTGTCCTCTTGAAATATATAAACTCCCATCTTGACGACTTTCGGAACGATCATTGGAAGGCATACAAGGCGTGCACGGAGATTATGCTGCGAGATCCCCGTACGGAAAAAAGATACACTGACAGACATCTTTCCAATAAAGTGACACATATCCTACATGAGAATATGAAAGACGGATTCAGTGCCAGAGGGAAGCGTAATTGGTTGTTGTTTACCTACGGCACTCAGATACTCGACCTTCAAGATAGTTTGTGGCATAACAAGGCAAACGGGATCGTTTTGAGCGGCCAACTTGAGAGCTCCCTCCCAAGGACAGCCCCGGATCCGTATGACAGCATTTCAAACAATGTCGTGTCTTCCGGAGCATGCGCGGGCTCCAGAAAAGCCCTCGTTGTAGCCAGCCATCGCTTCGAGCCCCGTGTTCAGGACCCCGGTCGTCAGGCAGCCCAAAAAGGTACCAACAAGCTCCGCGAAGATAGTCTCAAGAGTACAGCTTCGACACAGGAGGACGGCCGTCACTGCATCGTCGTTCCTCCACCTCTCATCTCCGGGCATCGGGAAGGACAGCAGCAAATCCAAAAAGACAGTGTCCTTGCACTTCTCACCGAACAGATCGAAGTAGGTTTGTTCTTCACGGGGGCGCAAGAACCGATCCTACGGTACAAACTGCCATCAGTCAGAGGCGCTCAGGATAATAATCAGCAACGCAGCTTCGATGAAGAAATCCTTGAACCCCAGCGTAAACAGATTACCTATCCCTCAGCGGAGGCAACAAACACCATCAGCATACAAGCTCCAGCGCCCAGCGCCGATGTCGATCAGCACGCTGTGGGCCATCTCCGCATTCTTCGACCGCCTCCCCTTTGGAAAGCCTTTGGATCCGACAGCAGCTCCCACAAAAACCCGAACCTGCTTAACGACTGGACTGACTATGGGCTCAAGAAGACAATGGGGGATATATTCGGCGAAATCAACGCTACAGTTGTCGCATTTAGTTGCAACGCCGAAATCGATCTCATTCCGGGCCCTGGCTATCAGAACTTGGATAAGGAGTATCCAGACTTAGTACGGCTCTATAAAATGGTGTTCGGTGACCACGACAACGGCCCTTTCGGCGAGATCATTGCAGATAAGGCGATCAAAGCTATGACTAGGAAGGACTGGCTTAAGGCACTCATCGCTGCGGCTGTTACGATGCAGGTTCTTCAGGCAGATGTTCCAGAAGATTGTTATGAGCAAAATACGTTCTTGAAGATGATGGATACCGTGCTGAGCGTTAACCCAAGTCAGTTTTACGATCCTCTTCTCATCACGAATGTTACCGCTGACAGATTTCTTTGCTAATATAGACATGGTCGCCTTCAAGAAGGAACTATATCGCGAGGTTAAGATGAAGATTGTCAGCAGGCCGGATTTTGTCACTAACGAGATCAATCAGAAGGCCAGTGCGATGGGATATGCTTTGGGCTATGCACTGCGGCCAATGTTGGTGCGCACCGTACCGGGAGCCTCCATGTTCGTGAGCGGAAACGCGGGTCAACCACTGCACACCCATCTGGAATGGCAAAGGAACCGATTGAATATGTATCGAAAATGCCTGGACTTGAAGGCCCAGCTATGTCACTCACAGGAAAGTCTGAGGTTTGCCTGGCCCACCACCGGCATGCTGTTCCAGCCCTGGTGGATGAAGACCGAGTACGATGCGCCTGCCAACACGAGATCGCGCGTCGCCGTCGCTTTGCTACCAGCCCTGGTGTCGGACGAGAAGAAATTCCCACTTCAGGAGGGGCAACGCTGTTTGGATTACAACCTCGTCAGGAGAGATGAGTGGGTTTACTCTCGTGCCATAGTCATCATCAATGATGTGGAGGGTATGTTTTAGCCGAGGAGTGCTAAGATGAGTGCCAAGAGGGATATGAAAACGAAGAGAAATTGGGTTTCCCGTCAGGGTTCTTTGTTGTAGCAAGTCTCCTCAATGGAGAAAGTGTTTGGGGTCTGAGGCTTAGCATTGAACATATACCGCTTCAAGCAATATCATACTCGCTCCAACCATAACACATACCCTTCATAATCTCTCAAGCCACTCACCCTCCTCCAATCTACCGCCGGTATCGAGACCCAGTATCTGACATTACCCGCCCCTCCTTTTACCACACTTTCTCCTTCTCTCAGACCATGAAATAACATCCATTTTTCCATCCCTCCCACACAACAGACGAACAGAGAAAAGGCACCCGAAGACCCACACCTATAGCTCTCAGCAAGGAGCATGGCATCTTCTTATTGATAGGAGCCGGTCGTCCTACACCCTCCCAATCCAGGTAGTAATTAGCGGACGTGTTTGACGTGTTTCAAAACGATTTTCCCCCGCGTTCATCCATCATCACCGTCTGCCGCCCATCATCGTACCACTCGGACCACCTCCGCAGGGTTTGCATGACCACCTTGGAGCCCTAATTGCCTCTGTCAGTATGCATAATGATCCTCAGTCCGAGAGCCAAGGACGGACCAGGGCTGGTTCTTCGCCGTCCGAAACGCGGAGCACAATCACCACCGTAACAGCAAACAGGATCACTTCCAGCCTCATCGACAACAGGAGCCTGTGCTATTGTCCCTTCGATTCCTGACTTTTTGACCGTGGAGTCTACCGTCACTCAACCTCATGGGTAGGCTGGCCGCACGGGTTGGGTTGACCGGGTTGGGTTAGGTTTGGGCCCCGATGCGGGTCAGGTTGCTGGATATTCAGGTCCCGTCAAGCCGGTTTGAACCGAGATGGGGTTCAAAGGTTCAAATCTGGTGGGTTGAATCAACCCGTCAAGACATTCACAAAGAAGTTATACACAACATCATAAGCGGTGTCTTACTACGGAGGCAGTCAGTCAGTTTTTATGTACACATAAAAGTTATACCTTCATATAAGCTGTTGATGCAGTTATTATACGGACGTCACTGTGACAAAGATCTCTGCTGAGTTATGTCACAGAACCCAGTTCAAACCGGTAGTGGGTTGTACCGCAATCGAAAAACCCACCGCAAACTGAAAACCCATATGGTCTGGTTTATATGTGCCTCACCCCGATCCAAACCGACCCGACGGCCACCCTACTCATGGGTGTCCCCGAGGATCCTGTGGCCGGCAGAGCTGGAAATTCAACACAGCGGGCCATGCCAGACTCTGAATCGGTGGAGGTAGTGAGTGACCAGAGGTCGAGGCTGAGGTCGGGGACAGGGGGGGTCATGGCGGTCATGAATGTCGTGAAGGTCAGGGAACGAGCTGTGAAGCAGTCACGGAAGGTTTCAGAGAGCTTTTTTTGATGGTGTTTTAGCTGAATTGTGTAGGGGCTACTGTTGTTTTATGTACTTCTGTTGTATACTGTTCGACATACTACTTCTTCTTGACACATAAAACACGTCAGAACATGTGAAACGTGTTCTTGAATTACTACCTGATTGAGGGGGAGGGGGGTTGGATGACTACCATGTAGAGGGTGGATGACTACCAATTTATTCCTTCACAGACATCTTCACATCTTTTCTATTTGTGTCACTTCATACTTACTTAGTAGATGTATTGGATACATTTGTATTTTGTGTATGATATTTGAAATCTACCATGTTCAAACAGACCTGAAAGGAAAACGTATCTGCTGTGTAGCTCATAAAGCGAATTCAGTACCTACCAGCACACTGCCCTCTGCTGAAGAGAAATCACTGTCATTTCTTTCTTTGGGAAGGCAGGTAAGGTATGTGATGTGCAGTGTTGAGATCGGTTCGGAGGAAGCGCGTGAAGACTGGTCTTCTTGCGACCGGGATGGGAGATTGAGTTGAGATGCTGCAGGCCGCCAGCGCTGGGGACATAGGGGAAGCGAGTTTAGTACTGTATTTTGTGGTGCAAGAGAGGTGCTGATCAGAAGGGCTGCTGCGGTTCAGATTGACGAGGTCATGAACACCTGCATAGCTAAGATTGAGGATTCTCTCAAGAAAGACTCGGTTTCGAATGCATGGATTCTCAGTGATGGTATTAGACGCCGACCCTAAGCTCGTAAAGAGTCGAGGGAAAAGTAAAGTGACAGCTAACAGTGCTCCTCCTCAATTAACCCCTTCTTCAAATCATTGCTACCTTTCGCTCAAGCCAGAGGACACTAGCCTTCGGGTAATTGTTCACTCAGCAGAAACTGAAGAACCTTTCGGCTGCATTTTCTTCTCGGCCTCCTTCTCGTTCTTATCTGTCACTTCATCGATATTAGCCTCGTAAGCTGCGGCAGCATCATCATCACCCTTCCCGTTTGGCTGTGGCTGCATCTGCCTCTCTGCCTCCTTCTCGGCGTCATTCTTCACTTCATCGGGGTTGGCCTCGTAAGCTGTAGCATCGCCCTTGACATCCTTTGGCACGAGCTCTCCGTCCGACGAGTCGTCATATGTCTTTTCTGCGGCGTCCTTCGTATCAGCCTTCGCCTGATCGGCTTTTTTCTGACCTTTCTCAAGGCCATCCTTGGCGTTTGCCTTCCCTTGCTCAGCTTTTTCCTGCGTCTTCTTTACGCCGTCCTTCGCAGCCGCCTTTCCTTGCTCCGCTTTCTCCTGCCCTCTGTCAAGGCCATCCTTCGCAGCCGCTTTCCCCTGCTCAGCTTTCTCCTGCGCCTTGTCTAGGCCATCCTTCGCAGCCGCCTTTCCCTGCTCTACTTTCTCCTGCGCTCTTTCACCCCCAACCTTCGCATTCGCATTTCCCTGCTCCATTGTCTTCTGCGCCTTCTCCAGGCCGTTCTTCGCGTCTGCCTTGCCCTGCTCTACTTTCTTCTGCGCCTTACCGACAGAATCTTTCAGATTCTCCTTTCCCTGCTCCATTCTATGCTGGGCCTTATCTACGGCATCTTTCGCATCACCTTTTCCTTCGTCCACTTTCTTTTGCGCATGGTCCATGGCATTCTTTGCATTCGCCTTGCCCTTATCCACGCCCTCCTGCACCTTGCCAACCCCTTTCTCCGCCTTCTGGCTCAGCTTCTCACGTGCCTGCTTGGCGTTGCTCTTCAGGTCATTCAGCTTGGCCTTCAAGTCTGCACTCAAGTTTGCAGGCATATCAACATCACCCCTGCTCTGATCTTCACTCATTGCCTCACGGATTTCGCGCTCGATCCCTTTCGAAGCGTCTCGACGAGCCTTCTCAGCCGTGTGCTCGTGCGTGGGGTGTTTTGCTGAGCTTGAGGTGCGGCGCAGGTAAGAGCGGATAAAAAAGTTGACGAACAGCCAACTAACCAGTACTTATCAGCCTTCCTCCCTTGCCTGCAAAGCAAAGGAGGCGACTTACGTAAGCGGTGCTAGGTAAAACACGTTCAACAGAATGGCGAAAGCTTGACCGGACGTATCGACACAGCGAACCGTTTGGTACTCATTTCTGTACCTGATCTCCTCTCTTACTTTCTCTGCCTCTTTCGCATGGACTGCATCGATCCCAAATGTCTCTCCTTGATTATTTCTGACGTTCTCCGCGAGTCCTTCCTCCCCTGCAGCTCTTAATGCCATCTTCTTCAGCCATTCTCCGACGCCGGCTGTTGCAGTAATACTGGCAAGCGCAGAAGATACAGACGAAGTTACTTGAGGGATCGCCGAGCTGAGGTTGTGCACGAAGAGGTAAGGGACCGAAACAGGGATGTCGTACGCGATGAAGAGATGCGCAACGGCAAAGAAAGCACCCACGACAAACTGAGAGATCTGAAGCGTCGTGAGAGTGCGCTTGACGGCTTGAGGGACACGAATCCCAAGCGCACAGAGGGCGTAGTATGTATACTAAGAGCACTTTAGCTTCTGCGCACCATGATTTAAAGTAGGAGCACATAGCGAAGAAAACATACCATCAATGCGTGTACGCCCGAGTTCACAAGCACAAACATCCAAATCGGCGGCGCCATGTATCGAATTCCAGCCCACATGCACATCATCGCACCAACATGATGAAATGTCTGCAAAAGCGAGCTTTTCTTACCCTTTGCAAGGATAATCGCTGTATCCATGACCTCATAAAATTTCGACAAGTAGAATAGCCAGCCATAGTAGCCTAGACCCTCATTCCAGATCCTACCTACATCTGTCGTATCCGGCGTACCTCCAGTGGTGAGCTTCATGGCCTTGTTCGTAACGCCCCACAGGCTGTTCGTAGAGTTGTACGTCGCAGCGTTGCCCAGCCCTCTTGGTCCATGGATCTTGCACAATGCGTCCATCGCCCCTGCCAACGCATCCTTACCTTCCCAACCCGGCCACGCCGCCCGGAGTGCATTCAGCATGCCGAAGAAAGTCCATGCGGAGTAGACGGCCAGGAACACGTTGTGTAAGATGACAAAGGCAAAGAAGGCATAACTCTTGCTAAAGGCCCAGGGCTTATTTCCCCGTTGCTTGTTTATCTTATTGACGATCGCGACGGAGATCGCGTAGATGAGGGCAATCGTGATAGGATAATCGACGGAGAGGACATTGTTGTAAGTTTTTGGACTTATGCTGAAGGGCCGAGCCAGCGTGTGAACGGATACAGGCGGTGGAAGTACTTCTGGCAAAGAGGCCGGAGGGAAGGTGAAGAGAGACAAGGGAGGGTAGGTGAGATGAACAGAAGGTGCCGAGGTGCGCGTCGGAAGAGCGCCAAGCATCTTGTTGTTTTTGGCAAGATCAGTGGAGTAAGTTGGATTTGCGCGTTGTGCTATGTCGCTGGAAGAGGAAGACGCGGACAGGACAGATTGAGGTCAGAGGTTAAGAGGCCGTTCAGTGCAGTAAGTTCTGCAGACCGCGATCCTGAATCGACAATGGGACAAGGAGTGACTGAAAGAGTAGTGGAAGTGAGGTGAGGTGAGGTGAGATGCAAAAGGGAAGCACGTGAGGTCAAAGGATTTCGCAGCAGGTAGAAACTCAAACGTCTTGTTCCGTCGCGGTGACGTCGTTTTAACCTCGCGCTGATAATGCCAACTACCTAAGCAAGAACAGTTACCATGCAAGCTACCGTAGTACACTAGTAGTACCTTACTGCTTCCGTCTGCGCCAGTCACGATGAATACCTTAGTTCTTTGCACTAAAGCCTGCTGTTGTTTGTCGCAGGTTTGTTGGGAATGTGGCGTGACGTTGGTGGCTGAACACTGAAAGCTCGCGCCTCAGTTTCGGAAAGCTTTGTCTAATCAGACATGTATCAAACAATATATAACCCACCGGAACCCAGTGAAGTGTAGGAAGCTGTAGCGCATCATTTGGAGAGATTGACAGTGTCGAGCTTAAGGTAATCATGAACAATCTCTAGGCCTTGGTTTATTCTAACTTGTCGCGAAACACGACATACCAGCTTTGACAGCATGACCACAGCTTCATAATAAAGGGCTAGGGATTGATGTTATTGATGCTTTAGACACGACCGCTAGGTAAGGACCACACTACTCATGCTCATGCCGAAGTCATCGCGCTTTGATAAGAAGATATGGCAAGGTAAAGCTATGGTTTCGCGGCGTGTCCTCAAAAGCAGGCCTTGGAATCTGCCAGTTGCTGATTGGGTTTCGACTACCACACCGTACCATGTGGTATGGGGAAGGGAAGACTTGGTGGTTCAGTGGTGCCCTGAGGCAGGTAATGCTGCAGGGTTTGGCTATGTGCTGCTTGAAAGAGAGATTCAACACTGTACAGAACCTTGGAAGCACTGTGAATTTGCCGACCACCAGGTAGCATGGAGCGCCGGACAGCAACTCTTCTGAATCACCCTTAGGCTTTCCACTCTCTAATCACAAATAATGCTGAAATAAATAAACTTCTTCAATAATCTGGCCTGGACTTTTGTATTCTGTTCGATGAACTTCACAGTATGATTTTCTACTCTGATGACCATAGTAGTATGATACATTAAGCGTATGTTCTGCTCTGAACGGGTTGCCCACGGTTGTTTGGGCTTTACTTGGTCGTCCGGAAGTGCGCTGACTTGAACCGGAGGATAGAGCTCCTCTTAACTCTCAAAACTTCCAATAGCTCTTCAGAAGAGCCAGAAAAAGATGTATCCTGTCTCAGAATATAAGATCATGCTTCTTGACTTGACTGATCAGTGGTGGCTCAACACCGTACCTCATGTACTGAGTGCTAGATCTTCAAGAGTTCTGTTGATCGATCTTCAGATCTCTCCATCGCCAATTCTACCGGTGGCACCCTTACACAACGTCGAAATATTCTCGCCATGTGGTTGATGTCCTTCAGCTAGGTCTTGTTCCTCGCATCGGTGAGATAGGCTTCTGCTCTGCCTTGGCGGACACCCGCGGGATTCGACGCTATCCACATTACTTGGATCTTCGCTGAATGAGGGTCAGTTAGCTCTTGAATAGCCTCGGTAATCGCCATACTCAGTCATAGAAGTTGGCTTTCTAAGATGAGAAATAAGTAGCCGTATAAGGTGCCACGACCCACATGGACATAGGGGGACAGACAATGGTGATTGGATGCACTACAAAGAACGGCAAATCTGAGCCAAAGTCCTGCGACATGTTTTGCAAAAAGCCGCGAATCAGACATGTCATATACGGTCGTTTGCGAACAGTAATGCGAGTATGTGCTGTTTTATGTTACTGCCGAGCGATCTGTGAAATCTAGCCTAGTCCTTATTTGCAAGGTTGTTGCAGCAATGTAAAGATGATGCTCGGTGGGCAATCATCTCATTCACGAAGGCCTCTTTATGGCCGTCAACGTTGATCAGGGTCTGGGTTTGCTCGCTAAAGGTAACGGCGGCGGCTCAAGCGTACCATCTCCACTTCCAACAAGATCCCTTTTTTTGGGTGGTGGCGGAGGTGGCTTCTTCTTGGCACCGGCTGCAGAAGAACCTGAAACTACTGGGCTGACCGGCGCTGGTGGGGCTCCGTCCACTTGCGATGAGGCATTACCTGAAGTGTAGCTGTTGACTTTGTTCGCGAACCCGTACTTCTGGTTCAGGCCATTTGCAGACTTCCAACCCGAAGCCACTTGGTCTCCATGCCTTTGTCTGAAATTGTTGGCAGTAGAAGCGGCGCCTTTGGCGTCCGATAGAGACACTGATGAGGGGTCATTGCGGAACGAACTCGCGGTGTTCAATGCTGCCTGCTTCTGAGCGAAAGATGTACCTTGACTTGGACTCTCAGACTTCGGTGATGACGTTGACATCTTTGAGAACCTCGATTGCAACTCGCTGAGCTGGGGATTCGCTGGACTGTCTGCCGAGGACGATCGCTCCTCATGCCACGGATTTGACGAATCGCCAATATTCAAGCCAGGAACAGAAACACCAGCTGAACCAAGTCTTTTCAATGATCCTTGGTTCAGATAGCTTTTCTGTACAGGTGCATCTTGTACAGTCCCATTGTAAGGTGGAGGAGGTAAAAGCGCATGCTCAACAGAGCTGGAGTTTTGCCTCGGAGGGAGTCGAGGTGGTAATGATGGCTTCGGCTTTTGGGCCCGTGCTGGGGTAGGTATTGACGAAGTCTCATGCTGGTCCAACCTTCGCAATGGGGGCTTTGGTAGGTGATCCGTCGAGAGTCCCGTAGTATCTGATCTGTATGGCACTGGCGGTAGCGCCGGCCTGGTTGTTTCATCCTCCGCTGCTCTTGCCTCGTCCTTGGCTGGGATCTGAGCTTGCGATGAAGGTTCGCCTAAACCTCTCCTGTCTGACGTGGTTGCATTCGGTACCGACGCACCCCCATGGTACCCAAGATTCCTGGGAGGTGGACCAAATTGAGCTGGATCCTTGAGGGTCGTCAAAGGACGAGACTGGTGTTCTCGTGCTCCTTGGGACTTGTCTGTGCCTTTACCCATCCAGCCTGCCTAGCACGAACAGGAAAGTCAACCATGGCTCAGAGGCAAGCCTGTTCGTACAAATCGTTGAGACGCACAACTTGCCCTATGCCTTTGAAGTCACCACGCCAGCTTTCTTTCCCTCCATCCTTTCCTTCCGGGTGCCAGCCACCCTTGGCTACTCCTTTCAACTTATCCATTATGGTCGGTGTATTAAGGTCTTAGTGTTGCGATAGAGACGGTATTGGCGCTTTGTGCTTTCAACCTTCATTGCACCACGCCTCGCCCTTGGAGACGGTGGGCCAATCCCGCTTAGCCAGCTATATTGGGACAAGCTTAGGTAAGCTCATCGTATGTTGATCATTCCAAGCTTAACAAAAAACCCCCACAAACCACATAGACTGCTCATGTACGATTCTTGCATTACTGTAGACTGTGCTTTCAAAGTCTACTCGTCTCTGTTGAAGAACCCTGTACTCGGCTGGGTGCAAAGACCAATCTCAGTATGCTCTGTCGCCTGGTTCGACAAGCAGTCGCAACCTCGCCCACTTTGAGGATGCATCTATCTTCGCTGCGTTCTGGTACTTCCTACTTGTACACCTTCGGTCATTACTCTCTTCCGTTATCGTCTACTTCTCTGATTTTAGAAGGTGTTACGCATGGTTTTGGATAGAACAGGCCAGATGTGCCATGCAAAGTCTTCGGAACAGATACTGCAGCTTTGCAATCAACGGAACATTCACATTATAATGCTGGTTGACAGAATTCTATTTGAAGGCCCATCCCGGGAGGAGGTGCAAGTGCAAGCTCGGGGGCTTCTCCTTCTGCGGCCTTTTTGTTCGACATTGGCTCATGTGCGTTAATGTGGTTGGACGGCGTATGCAAGCTGCAACCACCCAGGGTGCTCGACCGTGAGGCTGAGCATGCAAATAACGCTGCGCCTTCCGTGACAACAACTATTCCTCTATGCTGATATCCTATTTGCTTCTTACAATGTCAATACATCATGACGAAGCACTGAAGGTGAAATAATGAGATTTGTCGAAGTGTACTAGAGTATTGCGAAATTTGCAACTTGGCTTCGGACGCCTCGCAGCTTATGCCCTGAGGTGAGATTGAGCCGCACCTGAGGATGGCTTGCTCTGAATACGGTTGACTGTTGCAATATAGACGTCCGTTCTTCCGCGCTTTCGAGAGAGCATCATGGCTCTCAATAGCCGACTTGCTCAACCAGACGAGGTCTTCAAGGCCGCAAACTCCGATAGTGGCTTCCAAGTCCCCTCGATGCCTTTTCGGGACGGGTCCTTCACTGGATCAGTTATCAGCGTTTCCGAACTTACAGGCGTTCCCTCATCTGCTTCTACAGGGCCCCTTCATGCTCCTCCAACTACGTACAGCGACCACGGCCCTTACCGGTCTTCAAAACTACCATCAACTACCGACAATATTGCAACCATCTCGTCTGCAGGCCCAGAAGAGCCCTCCGTCGTAACAATCGCCATTATCCCCACAATTACACCTCAACCCAACGCTTCCTCTTCCTCCCAAGGCTCAGGCCTCTCAAAAGGCCAGATCATAGTCGCCATCGTTTTCCCAATCATCGGCCTGCTAATCCTCCTCCCAATCATCATCATCTGCATCTACAGCCACCGGCGACGACGCAGCTCAAAGCAGCGCCAATCCGCGCGCGAGATGAAAACGCTCTCTCCACCCACAAGATCCGGCTGGTTGCCACCGGACAGAAGAGCTGAAGTCGGCGCCGCGAGGCCAGCGCCCGCGCAGATGCAGAGGGAAATGCAACAGCCAGACGTCATCCCGCGCCGCTCACCGACGATGAACTCCGGCTACTACAGTGGCCTTGACCACTCAGCGGCTGCAGCGACACATGGACCGCCGGCTACTAGCGCCGAGGACCCACCACCGCCGTATGTGTCGCGGACAACGGCAGCGCCGGCTACTGGCGTGGAGGACCCGCCACCGTCGTATGTGCCGCGGACAACGGCAGCGCCAGAGTATACATCTTTAGGCCCACCGCTGACGCAGCGACAACCGCAGCCGGCGACATTATCTGAGGCTAACCTCGTCGCGCATGGGGGTGAAGGACCGAGGTCGCCTTTCGCGGATCCGGAGAACGATACTGTGTCTGAGATTTCGAACCTGGAAAGCGGAGAGGGGAGAGGAAGGGAGAGGGATGTGGATGAGATGTCTTTCGTCTCGGCGCCGGATCACGAAAGGCATGAGACGCATCCAATTGTGTGACGGCTCCCACTTTCGGTGTTTTTGACTCTGTCGGAGTTTCTGGCGTTATTTGTATGGTTTAGCGCGCATGTTCATTCAGCTTCTGATGAAGTATACAGATGTTCTGCTTTTAGGCTGGCCCCGTTGTAAGTAAGATAACAGACTTAGGCTGTGGTTGATTTTCCGGCTTCGGTGGCACGCAAATGCTGCTACCCGCCTTGGTACATCAACATAACTCCCTCGAAGTTTTCTACGCTATTTTCAGAATTTCAATCTTCCATGTTATGATTTTACATTGCTGACGTAAATACAGTGCGACTGAAGAGGATGTTGTTCTGGCTCAGCTAGATTCAAGCTGCGCATTTCTCAATTTGGCATCGATTTTCGCGGCCCGCGGTGGCCCGGCACAACCGGGTTCGAAGGCATCGTCGATCTCCAGATACCCAGGCTTTACAGTTGCCCCTTGCAGTACCGTATCATCGTCGCCGACCCATATCCCCCGTTGCGGAATGATAACCTTCCATGTCATATCTGCGTTGACGATATCCAGCTGGATTGCGTACTCGATGAAGAAGAATTTCTCGCCGGTCTTTGGATTTGTGTCGGTTCGAAATCGTGCTCTTTCTGCGGCACCGAGCGACGACATATCGGTGCGGAGTGTTGCAATTTGACGAATATCTGATTATAGAATTTAGGAACTCGTGTCTATGTTAAATAGAGACATATCTACCATTCTTTTTCTTCCTTCTTGCTACCTTCGCTTTGTGGATTTTGAGGTGGTGCTCGGAGTGGTCATTGGAAACATATAGGGCATCCTCAAAAATGAACGAGTCAGTGAGTGGTGCATTGCGAAAGAGTTTGTGTATCTTTCTGAAGGTATTCCCAATCTGCTGGCCCTGCTTATTTCAGCATTCTAATTGAGTCCGACAATCACAATGGCTGTCAACATACAACTTTGACAAGCCAGTATACCCGGTTTTCGACCACATCGTAGCCATAGTAGGGATCAAACTTTGGCTCGTCTCGATTATGATCTCTATGCGCTGGAAGATCAGGATCATAAGGTTCGGTCCAGGATATTCCGTAGCTGAGACGGCACGTTCTCACTGTCACCATGGCCGGATTCGTGACACGAAGCAGGCCTCCTTTCGCAATGGCAATAGCCCTGCCACAAGCGTCAGCCAAAGAAACTGTACTCTATCGACCCTTGAAGCCCTGCCGCACGCAACAATGGACGTCGATCTCGGCAGGAATTGATGTATTGATGCACTGCTGTGAGAATCACAGGCGCTGCAGATCAACTGGCGCGGCGTCTACCTCTGTTGACGGGAGGCCCTCAGGATGAGTTTTTGCGATGAAAGAGACTTACGAATCACTCGGTGTGGAGACATCTACCCGATAGGGATGCGCCGCTCCTTCACCGAACTCTTTCTTCAGCACGTTGTATAGGTATACCGATTCGCCGTACCCGCCGACTAATAGGATACGCTACCGCATGTCAGTGCTTTCATAGCTAAAGACCAAAACCCAAAAGCTCTCACCTCAACTCGAAAGTCCAGACGATTAGCATTTGCTGCCCAGCTCCTCTTGATTTGGTCTTTGACCAGTTCAATGATTCTTCCGATCGTCTTGGAAAAGATCTTAATCATATCCTCACTACACCTTCTGCTCAGTCTTCTGCAGTCCCCAAGTCCTACAAGATGAACCTACTGCTTGACGGTTATGTTGTCAATGAAGATCATTTCTCGCATGATCTTGCTCCTCCACAAACCGTGCACTGTAATGTTTGTACGGGCCTCGGACCCGTTGAATTCCTTCTTTTTGTTTTCGAAGTCTGTTTTGGCAAGGTCAAGGAATGTATCTCCATCCGTTTGCATGTAATTCAATATATTACACCATTCACCTCCGCTGACCAGTGTCATGTGTAGCCATTTTCGAAACTCGCGGTTAACATATTCTGATCCGCAATAGTCGCCTATGCATTATTCGTCAGTCAGCCCGTCATGGAGGGATCCATCAGATCACCACGCTACACAATTTTTGCCACATAAGACACGATAGCACCCATCATAATTGTATGACACCTGATCTTGCCGGAGGCTGCCTCGCCTTCAAGTCTACCGGTATTGTGGGAGACGGTGAAGGGAAATGATGGATTTCGACGCGACATGAAGGGTGAACACCTTACCTGTTCCCTTGACCACATTCTTGGTCTCAATAGGGTTCATACTTAGGAGTACGTACGTCACAAGATCCTTTGGTTGTTCAGTCAGCCGTTCAAAGTCTAATACAATATAAAGACCTTCTTACCACCGTACCGCCTCCGGCATCGCACACTATAACTGTATCGCCAGCCTGCACCTCAAAACGGTTAGCTGTTTTAGCACCTAACACTGTGAACTCGCAAGACATGCCTCGATTCGACCTTCCACCCTGGCGGCATTCGTTGTGCCTTGTGAAATGTTCGGTTGACGTGTATGGGATTCTTGCATCAACCAATAGACAAAAGCAGCTTCCGGCTCTGATACAACCTGGATCGGAGGAAGCTTTGCTATTTTCGCCGCAGTTCGCAACCTACACTCTTCAACCTGCGACCATATAGCTGGGATGCAGATTATACACTTTGCTGGGTAGTCTTTCACCGTGTCCGTCATTGTCAATGCCGCCTCCGCCAGCGCATTCTTGAAAAGGCTTTGGAGATAACCTGCCACAATGTCTTCGGGTTTCATACGCAGGACGCCTCCATTCTCGGTACGCCGCGGTTTCAACCTTCTGAGCTTCTCTAAGACGTTCGTCCTGGCATCTTTTGTTTCGCGAGAGTTGCTTAGCGCTAGCTTGAATCGCTCCATACGGGTCCCTTTCAAAGAGTTGTCCACGTCGTCAGACTCATCGCTTCTCATCGCCTGTCTCTGGATGGCCGCGTCAACTTCGAAGCCCCATAGCATGTTCTCTCGATCTGTGCCTATATTTCTGTAAGCGACAAGGCTGGGGACCGCTGCCGCCCGTTTTGTGCTTCCGAGGCACTTCCAGTTCCGGACCGTCTTGACAGCTCCGGGTTCGGGCACTGCGCTATCCTCATATGTCGCTATGAATGCGACTGTCGAATAAGTGGTACCGAAGTCTATAGCTAACCATAGTGTTCTGCCTTGGTTTTCGGGTGCATCAATAGCAAAGCTGGAGATTCCGCTGCAAGGGTTTCTGAACTATCCCGCCTCCCTCGCTGACCGCTTTGAGCTGACATCACCGACCGCGTGAGACTGATCTTCAGAAATTTCGGTCGTATCAGCAGTCCCGAAGTAAGATATGTGAGCGAATGTGTATTCGCAGCTTTATATGTTGGGAACCCTGTTGAAAATTTGCTCCTTTACCTGCTGGCCTCTTTGGCGCTCTTGAAAGACAATCCTTTGGCTTGCTCCCTTTGAAGACTCTGTTGGAGCAATCATGAACCCTCTCATTATCGTCAACGGCTTCATCAGGTCACCATGTACAAAGCCGTGGAACCCTTCGATCTGCCTCTTGCGGAATCCAGCTTTGTCCACTTCGGAGAATAACGATAAAGCTCTCGTACGATGTTTCCTACAATCTTTGTGTCCGGAACAGGCCATGAACCTGGACAATAATGGGTCTTTCATGCTTTTGAAGATTGCCAGCGTCTTCTCTGGTCCGCATATTAAGTCTCACGTATCCCATATCCTGTAGCTCTCCTCCAACCATGACATCACGGATCTGGAGCGATGCTGCTCTATTGGCTGCGCTCAGCTACATCAACGAGCATCTGAAGGACTTTCGAGACGATCACGCGCAAGGATATGAAGACTGTGCCTTCAATCTGCTACAGCAAAAGGACATCCCGACCCAGTTTACGCCGAAACAGATTCAGTGCAAGGTGGTGCACCTCTTAAATGAATGTTTCAGAGGAGGTTTATCGCACATGCGCCATGTTGACCAGTTTTTCTTATATGGCACCCAGGTGCTGAAGGACAGCTTTTGGGTGGATAAGATCAATGCAAAGCAGTTCATGAGCGGGTTGAATGCGTTATTGCCACCGGGAACCCCATTGTTCCAGCAAGCCGTAACCACACAGAGGGCGCAGTCCCAGCAAATGGCAAAAAGGCTGAAGAACCGATTAATTCATGACCAAAGCCCTTCTTCGGACCAGGGTTTATGCTCGTCGAACCCACATGGCAGCAGGCAGATCGATGAACGGGTTGGACGAAAGCGGATTCACTCACAGGATGCGGAGCAGAGGGAAGAGCTTGAAGAACCATTACAGAGGACGGCCTGCCAGCAAATGGATTTTGCCTCAACAGGGCCCAAAAAATTGACTCTGTGGTTTTCCGGCCATGCGGAGATAGAAGATGTCGGCCGTAGGGAGCATCGCGAGCGGCCAAAGCGCCTTCGCGCAGGTTCTCCAGATACGGGACCTGCACCGGAGCAGCGACTCACAAGCCCTGATCAAGCTGAACCATTATCCGGAGCACAGCGGCCGTCAGCTGTAGAAGACTGCAGCTCTGGAGCCAACCAGACCCAGAGGCCTCAGCGCGCACAGCATCGTACCACAAACGGACTTACAGAAAAGATACTGGAGGGTTCCACAGCTGAGCACGAACAGGCACGTCCCAGCACAGATACTACCGCCCCGCCGCGTGGTGGGTTCTTTAGCGCCCAACCAGCATTGATCAATGACATCGGAGACGAAGAAATAAAGAAGTCAATGAGCGCCATCCAGGGAATGATCAAAGACACAGTAATGGCCTTCAACCGACACACCGAGCTCGACGACATCCCCTTCCCAGACCTTCAAGTCATCCAGCACCGCTACCCCGCTCTCGCAAAACTGATCGAACAAGTTCTCGGCGTGTCGAATGTCGCCTCGCTCGCACAAGCATTCGCCACCAGCGGTATCAAACCACTCAGCACAAACGGCTGGCTCCGCGCCCTCATCGGCGCAGCCGTCACCAACGACGTCTTCCGCGCCAGCTTCCCGGAAGAACTCATCTGCAATCCCACACCCTTCTTCGCCAAGCTGCAGAAGGAATGGGATAGCCCCGGTGAGTTCCCACCCCTCCACCCTTCCACACTTCCTTTCAACCCCTCAACCCTCCCCTAAGCCCTCACACTAAACTCTCCACACAAGTACTTACCTCCCCTCGACAGAATGGACCCCCCTAAAAACGCGCTGGTACCACAACGCCCGCACCAGGCTCCTACACTCCCAAACCTTCACCACCGCCGACCTCCCCCACCGCGCCGCCCACCTCGCCTTCACCCTCGGCACGACCCTCGCCCCCATCCTCCTCGCCGCCCGCACGCCTGCCACCGTCTTCGGCGCAAACGCCGGCCACCCGCTCGCCGTGCACCTGGAGTGGCAGCGCTACCGGACAGACGTCTACCGCCAGTGTCTGAGTCTCAAAGCCCGACTGTGCTTGCTGGGTGAGAGTTTGAGGTTCGAGTGGCCGGCGCCAAGGATGGTGGCCGAGCCCTGGTGGATGCGCACTGAGCCGGGGGGTGAGGGTGGGAGTTGGAGTTGGGAGGAGCGAGAGGGTTGCGGTGGCGGTGGGGCCGGCTGTTGTGTCGAATAAGAGGAGGTTTGTGTTTGATGGAAATGGAGACGGGGAGAGGCGGGGGAAAGGGGAAGGGGTTGAAGGAGGGGTGGGCAGTGTTGTGAGAAAGGATGAGGTTGTTGTTGCACCGGCTTTTGTTATACTTAATGAGTGAGGGAATCGTGGCAAATGACCAGAGCTGTAGTCAGGATATCAGCATTCGTAGCTCCATCCGAGTCGGGCAATCAGGAATGATCTAAGGTTGTTGTCTTGTTTATTAAAAGAACCTGCCGTAGAAGCAGAACACTCGCACGTCTCATCAAGAATTGAGTCCATAAGCCAGAGGCAATGTTCAACGACGCTGACAATACCGAATGGTGAAGCAAACCTAAGACAAATGCAGCGGAACAGAGGCCATCTCCGAGAAACGACAGCCTGTTTTGACGGCCTCTGCAGACTGGGACAATAAACGACAAATCTCCCCCCATCATCATATCCCAAACCCCGAACAGAAAACAGAAAACAGAAAACACATAGACAAAGAAACAGACATCATCACATACAGTAACCTGGCCTTACAGAACATCCTCACAATCATATAAAAAAACCCTGGCTGACTGAAATCCTTCGTGCACCGAATCCGGAATGGAAGAACAGCTCTGCACATGAAGTCAGAGACAGAAAAATTGCTGTTGTCGGCACTGCAAATTTCGCAGGCTGTTATGTTAGTCTTATGGCTATGGAGAAGAACGTGGGGTCCGCAAGTCGGAGGGACAAAGGGGATTGGCAACTCATCCGTTTTAGAGTGAAGAACTCGTTTCTCCCTCGAAGGTAGTCTCATGATCAAGGTTTCGTGAGTTGACGGTCGTCTGTGCAGATCTTGCCCTCGATATTGTATTGCTAAAATCGCCTTTGCGGTCCCCAGTGTCGTGGGCTGGGGCGTTGGTCTCGGTAGGGTCGATACCATAGAGCTGCGTCCCCGTCTGTTATGGATACGTTGACGGTAAAAATGATAGCCGAGGAAAAGAAGGTTTGAAGGCCTTCAGCTGAGTATATACACGGTGCTTGGTACGGGCCATCATGTCATGGTCCGCTGGCAGCGTCGGTCGACGAAGGACGGTCCTCCCTCCGAGCGAGATACTTGATGAAGAAAAGAAAACCACGACACTGTTCCTTAAGGAGACATGGTCGATCCGAAGCCTCTCGACACGAAGTAGAACTTATGGAAGTACGGACCGATGCTCAGGACGGAGAAGAAGATGGGACATAAGACCGGAGCTTAAGCTGAAACCGCCGACTTTTTGGTTCCTCTCAAGGGCCGCTATCAGAGTCGGAGTCCTGCGTCGGTCTAGATATGCCGTGGTTGTCGAAATAGATTGGACTAGGGATACCGAAGCTTTCGGAACCAACGGCGCGGCTTGTCGAGCGTCGAGCGGGAGGGCCGGTTGGATTCGGGTTCGCAGGCGGTGTGTTCGGCCTACAAGGCTCCATGGGAATGTGCGTCGCAGCCATGATCGTCATCGTCATGCCGACCCTCCTCGATTGTGGTGGTGTGGAAGATTGTTTGTCTTTTTCGCTGCCAGGAGGCGGGTTCAGCTGCTTACCTCTCAATGCTTTCCACTTCTCAAATTCCTCGCGACACAAGATCTCATCTGTCCCGTCGTAGTCCCGATCTCTTCCATCTGCCATGAAAGGCCGCTATCCAACTACTCAAACCGTCCCCCGCGGCTACAGAGACATTGTTGCCGTGGCCTAGCAGCACTATCAGGTGCATCTGAATCATTGCCAGATCCCAAAGGATCAGATCAGAAAGATTCCACCTTACAAAAAAAAGTAAACACCAACCAGCCAGCAATGAACGCATGGCTGGACTCCACAGCCTTGATACATCACACAATGAATGATGAGAGAAATGTCTCAGACGGAGTAGAATAGAGCTGGCACCTTGATTTCATGGTCTTTGTCAGCAGGACGTGATGGTGGGGTTTGGGGTGTAGATGTTACACAAATGTGTGTTGAAATTCAAAGTGAATCAATCAAGTCTTGACACTGCGCGTAAGTTGGTGACAATGAAGTTCCTCACGCGGATTCTTGATGAATGTGTGATAAAAGCAGAAAAGATGTTTTTTTCATATATTGCTGATGTGTGAGAAGAAATAATGATGGGGTTTGAGTGTAGATTTTTGATAGAGGACGGTCAAATTGATGTAGAGTACTTTATTCTGAAAGACTTCAAATTACATGATCTTCCTCGATTTTGACAGCTCATGGAATGCCTTAAGCAGATATTGAATAACATTATTGTGCTGTGTACACCCCAAGTTTTATCTTTTCCCAACCCATAATGTTAATCTGTACAAAGACAAAGAAGACATCACAATAACGAACGTGATGAAAGCCTTCAGACTTTAGTGACAAAGCTTTTAACCGCTTCAAATCTCCATCAAGAAAACCCCCTTAGGATGCGCGCTAATAACCGACTCTGTAGAACTCGCAGCGCCTCAAACTGCCCTGATGTTATCCACGAACTTTCGAAAGCTTGTCACCTGTAGTTGATCTAATGCTCATAACTTTGGTCGGCGCTGTCTTGTCCGGGGTTCGCGCTTTCGTAGTCCCAGATCTTGACGAACCGGTAGTAGCCTGCTGCTATAAGGGCACCGAGAAATGGCCCAAGCCAGTATATCCAGTGGTAGTGAGGGAAGGCATGGTTGACAACGCAGGGGCCGAATGATCGAGTGGGGTTTAGAGAACCGCCGGTGAAATAGACACCTGTTCATCATCTCAGTACGGTTTACGGAGTGAAGAAAACATGCAAATCAGAACTTGATGGAGGGGAGACCGTACCCGTAAGCTCTGCAACGAACAAAGACAACCCAATGCCAATCGGGGCGAGGAAGGTTGCTTTGGTTTTTTCCGCCGCGAGCATCAGTACCGTGATGACCAATTCCGCCGTTAGAAACATCTCAATGAATAAGCCCTGCGCGATCGAAGTGCCGTGGTTAAGAGTGGTCAACACTGCAAGTGGCCCGGGAAATAGGGCTGAGACAACGGCAGCAGCAACGAGGCCGCCGATCATTTGCGCGGGAAACAAGAATAGTCCTCTGATCCATGGCAAAGTTCCACTGATGCACATTCCTAAAGTGACCTGGACAAGTGTATAAGCAATGGACTAAGGTGATGCCAGTAGGAAATGTTAGGACCATTACGCAGTACATACCGCAGGGTTGAACAACCCACCACTGATCCTATAGAAGGCCCACGCAGTGACCGCCAAAGAGAAGCCGAAAGAAAGACTGATATAGAGTAATTGTGATGGGTCGGGTGTTTGCGTTGGAGTGATCAGATTAGCCACTTGAGTCCCACCGAAGGAGAAGAAGAGGAAAAGGAAGGTCCCAACGAACTCGCCGGACGAGGCGACCATGTGTTTTCGTATCTCGTCGGCGGACCATGATGACTCCGAGTCTCTGAATGGAGTGCCAGTATCTTCACGGCTTTTGGAGAACTTCATGACGGCTGGTTGAAAAGGATTAGATCTTTCTGCGATCAAACTAATCAGAGAAGTTGAAAGGATAAGTCACTCTAGCTCGTCATGGCCACATAATCAACGGTGGGAAAACAAATGTGCCACTTGTTGTCCAGACGTGATGAGGCGCTGGCCCAGGGCTGTAGATCGCCGAATGTTGATTGGACTGTTTCGCTTTTACCTTGGGAGATCCAAATTGGTCCGGTCGAGGCTTGAGCAAGCGGCAGTTGGCGCATGTTGGGAGCTGAAATCGTGGGATTGATCCCGGACCCTGTGGCTTGTTCTGTTAACGACGGGAAAGATGACGTTCGTCTAAGCGAATCTTGATGGCGCATGTGGGAAATCCCATGAACAGTGAATTGTAATCTCGTCTATCTTTACATGTGATTTGCGTTAGAAACCTGATATTTCAAGACGGAATCACCCGCCAGAAAACAGTAAGTCAGCGACCATACCACATCTGCCCTGCGCAGTAATATTTGGCTACATCTACTGTACGAGTAAGTTAGACGATGAATCACGGAACAAGCAACATACAACGCGCGCCCATTGTGACTCGAGAAGAATAGATGAGAAAAAGGACGACTTCTAAAGGGGGTATCAGGGCTACTCTTGATTCGACTCCTGTGACTTGTACGCCAAAACGCCCTTGAATGACCGGAATAACATATAGGTGCAAAGGTCGGCAGGAAGTAACATAGGCCGTTGTGTTGGTAACGGTGGAGTACGTGAGTTTAGTCATGTGAAGAAACGCAACAGCTCGATTGCAAAGGTTTTTCCTCTTTTGTCGATTGATTGGATGGGGCCTGGACGCGCAGACTTTATCCAGTATCGTCTCAGTTTGGCAGGAATGCGCCATCGTGATCAACGAGCGACCTATCGTGGATTTCGTCCTCGATAAGTTCCAACAGTGTCGACGAAGTATTCACCGTTCTTTCCTCCTCTGCCGTGCGTAAGGTTCGCTGCATCGTAGTACTGCGTTGCGTGGGCGTGGGGCCGCCTTCCTCGTCATCGTCGTTGGCCTCGAGACCAACGACCTGGAGATGAGGGGTATGAGGGCGCGAGCCGGCGGAACGACGAAAAATATTCGCAAGACTGCCGGTGAGCGAGATAGAACTCTCGGTGCTTATGACGGTGGGTGCTTGGCTGAAGCTGCTTGATGGTCGAGCCCTTCCGCCGAATCTGGTAGACGTAGTCTCCTGACTTGATCTGCGTTGCTCATCAGCGAGATGATCACCTATACCAGCTAGTTCAAATCGACGAAACGAATGATGATGACTATCTGATGCTACATCGCTCGACAGGCGCCTTGACTCCATCGTGCTTGAAGTGGTTGTCTCGTCTGGCGGTTCGACACCGGTGGGAAATCGATGCGCTTCAATTTCTGCCGTGCACACAGATCTTCGTTGGCCTTCACCGCTGCTGCAACTCTGCGTTCCCATTTTCATACATTGACAGCCTTCCGTGCATTCGCACCTCGGCTTTTGCAAAACTTTCTCGCGCAGAGTCTTCTCTCTTCGTATGCGCCGAATTCGTTCGTGCTTGTCTTTCGCCGCAAGCTTTTCCACTTGCGAGAGCTTGTTTGATTGATCAAGGTGCTCTGCACGTGACGTCTCGTATGTGGAGTCGGGCCGCGTATTTTGTGTCTCTGCGCTGCTGATGACTCTCGTGGTGAGGGGTTGTCCGGACGCTCGCTGCGACGATTCTCGGCTCGAAACAACTGGATCCACCGCGGTTTGCCTCGATGCCGAGGATATTTCTCTTCTTAGACCCACCAGGCCCACGTTTGGCGCATACCTACGGATTTGCTTATTCCTGGATCGTTCACGGCCAATCTGCAAAGGTCTGCTGATACGTGTTTTGATCTCCTTTACCTTTCTGAAGAGTCTATCGGCGTTGCTCTTGATCTTCCTGAACCGCCCTAGGTGCGGCGGTGCGCTAGCAGTTGCTTTCGGACTAAGATCCTCTCCTGCTGTGGCTGCCAATCGGTCTTCCATTGCACTGTAAAGACTCGTCGGTTGAGGCTGGATGCTATGGACGGACGAAGAAGCCCTTGGCAGCTGTAGTGAAGAGTTTGACGGATGCCTTGATGCAGCGCTCCGTTGGGATGGTTGCCTTGAGACAGCGCTTTGCTGAGATGGAGATAGTTCTGCGATGGTTCCCAAGTTGCCATCTGTCGTCATATTTGTGCAGCCATGAAAGCCGGATGAACCACCAAGAGCACTCCCCCAACTTTCGTGCCGGGATGTTGTCTCTTGAGAAGCAAGCGTGGTCTGGGTAGAGTTCCCTCCCAGCCCGAACAGAGGTCGCTTGCACCTTGTACACCGAAACCGCTTGTGCTTCCTGATGTTTCTGAACAGCCTTATTGTGACCTTATCATACCAATGATGACAGCCTGGGCAGGTACCATGGTAGTATATCTCGAAGGTGCTAGCTTGCGACCCTTGAGAGCCAGACTCACTGAGAGTCGCAGTAAGTTTGTCGTCTCCGTCGTGAACGTCTTCTCGGGCTGATGCGGAAGCACCAACTTCTACAATTTCATCAACACGGCTCGCGGACGCCGACATTGTAAACTGTGGCGAGATTCGATCTGCTGAGGCTGAAAAGGACTCGTGTTCCATCAAAATTCAAGCTGCCACAACAACGCTGTCTAGCATACCTTGATGCTGAGTAGTCTTTGACCAATGCTATGGAGGATGTACCTGGTGCGGGGACTCCGATTGCTTGTTATATTGAGCGAGCATTGTGACTGGGGGAAGTGTCTATATCTAGGATGATAAGTCTGAGCTGCTGCATGTCTATTAAAACAGTGAGCAAGGTCCACGTCATTTGATATCAGTATGTGAGGCAGAGCAAAATGGCCCGGAGCATTCAACATCCAGGCGTGGCTCAGCCCATATGCCTCGCTGTCGTAAAGATGCCTAGTGCGTAAGGCTACACTTGTCTCACCTTATCGCGCGTGTGATAGCAGGCTAGTGTCGTGTAAACAGCAAAAGATATTGAATTGGAGCTGGAGTAACGAGATGTGTGAAATGTTAACGTGGAAGATCAAAGCCTTCCAACGTGTGCATTAGCTACAGACTGTGCTATGCTATGCTATGCTGGAAATTTGATAGTGATAGCTGAAAGGTCCGCACTGCGCCTTGCAAACCTAAAGTACCTGTGGGAAGTATCATTAAGGCCTCGCTTAAGGTATGCACAGCCTGCGGTTCGTCCCTTTCTCGCCTACCGCTGTCAGTCAGTTAACGTCATGCGTAGCTGATGCAATAACTAATCTGACACTTCTGGACCTGATTGAAGGCTGTGGAAATGTCTGTCAATTCGGAACACTCCGAGCGCGTTATGCCTTCGTGTCACTGCATGGCGGAGCAGGTGTCTGCACAGTAATAAGGTAATGGCTTTTTCAGCTATTCAGTGTCAAGTTGCTGGAGTTAATAGTAGCAGCACAATAATAATAATTCCTCCAGTGGTCCTTCTGTCCGATTGGAGGTGATGAGATCGATTCTTGGCATCTGAAGGTCTAGCATAATAAAGTAGGTAGTTCTGTGACTATCTCGACCGTCTACATTACTTCGCACCACCACTGGACGGGCCCTCAACAGGCCAAGCCCTAGTCTGCGGGGTAATAATCTACCCCAGACGGCCAAGTCTCCATTTCAGGAGAACTCCGTGTAAACTCCGCGATCTAGACCACCATCTTCTCCAAAGCTGATCTTGCCTCCTCAGATATCGCATGTACTTTGTACACGCCAAGAGCCTTGTCATCTAACATGGCATTACTTGTCGCGCAGCCAAGAGCGAGGGGTTTTCCACCTCGGCATTTGTACATTCAACCACCATGAGCGGGGCGGACGTTCCTCCTGGAGTATGAAAGGAGCTCAAGTCCCTGCATAGGTATATGCATTATTTTCTTCGACCCTCATCTATACTCGTCCTGCGTGCAAGATGGTCCATCATATCGAGAAAAGCGAATACGCGGAAGGGATCGAGCATTACGATAACGTCGATATCAAGAGAATTGGCTCAGAGACCAACTCGCAAGATGCGTTCGTTGAGGAATTCACGCCGGCGGAGCAGAGGAGAATCGTCCATCGCATAGACAGGCGCCTTGTCGTGACATGTGGCTTCATGTACTGTATTAGTCTGATGGATCGTACGAATCTATCGGCTGCTATCATCGCCGGGTATGACAACCGCTGCATACACAATGGGCATTCCATCTGCTAACAGTCTTCACAGCATGGCTAAGGAGCTAAAATTGACAGTCGGGACGAGATATGTAAGTATTGGGAGTGTACCTGCAAGAGCGAATACACTTGCTAATGCTGCCTTCAGAGTATCATAGTCCTAGTCTTCTTCGTGCCGTACATCATTTTCCAGTTTCCATCTACGGTGATCGTGCGTAAGCTGGGTCCTCGGAATCACCTCGCTGGCATCACGATTCTCTGGGGTGCCGTCATGATTGGAATGGGTTTCGTCAAGCAGTGGACTGATCTGGTGGCTCTCCGGATCATCCTGGGGATCCTCGAGGTACGTCTTGACCTTTAGCTGTCCTATGCATTCTGCTGACGTGAACTCCAGGCAGGGTTCTTTCCTGGCTGTGTTTATCTTCTCAGTACTTGGTACGTGAGATGTAAGTATCCATATCGTAGACACCAAATGTTTTATATACTCAGACAGTGTTCAGATGATATGCAGAAGCGTTACTCTGTCTTCTACTTGATTGGTTCCTTTGCGTCTGCATTGGCGGGCATATTGGCTTATGGTGTAAGCCGTCCCACGATTTCATAGTATTGCTTCGGTTGACTTGGACGCAGTTGATGCAAATGAATGGAGTGGCTGGAAAGTCTGGATGGCGCTGGATCTTTATCATGGAAGGCATTGTAGGCGTTCAAGAATCTCCTATTTCGGGGGCATTGCTAACGCAATTTTAGTTAACATGCTTGATTGCGGTAGGGGGCTATTTTCTGCTTGTCGACTTTCCAGATGGAAGACATAGATCATGGAATTTCCTCAACGAGAGAGAGATAAAATTCATCATCGACCGGGTTCAGAGAGATCGTGGAGACGCCAAGACCGAGCCCTTCGCCGTTGGGAAGTTCCTTCGCCCTGCTTTGGATTTGAAAGTTTGGGGCTTCGCCATGTGTTTCTTGTAAGACCGCTTGTAGCCTCTTCTTGAAGGACTTGAAAGCTGATGGATCCCAAAGCTGCTCGACGACTGTGACGTATGCCATTGCATACTTCTTGCCAATCATGTAAGTTTTTGGGTGGTTACCGCAGAGACATTGCTGACCTCTTCAGTCTCCGCGAAGGTATGGGCTTTAGCACCGGCCAAGCTCAATGCCTTGTCGCCCCGCCTTACGCCTTCGCCGCCATTCTCATGTTCTGCACCGCTTGGGTTGGCGACAAGTATCACACGCGGGGGCCCATCATCATCTTCAACTGCATCCTAGCCCTCATCGGTCTCCCACTCATGGGCTTCGCTAAGACCAGTGCAGTGCGCTACTTTGGTGTATTTCTCACCACAGGAGGTACCAATGCAAACATCCCCGCCGTTATGACATATCAGGCGAACAACATCCGCGGACAGTGGAAGCGAGCACTCTGCTCAGCAAGTCTGGTTGGGTTTGGCGGCATTGGTGGAATTGCTGGAAGCTTGGTGTTTCGGAGTCAGGATGCGCCGCAGTATCATCCAGGAATATATGCTTGCATTGCGTAGGTCTCTCCTTCGTCCGACGGGAACGCGCTAACGACGAGGCAGCTGCTCTGCTCTTATAATTGTCATCGTTTGCCTGCTTTCCGTGAAATTCTACCTTGATAACAAGAAGCAGAAGCACGGCAGATTGATCATTGAAGGCGGCGAGGTATGCCTACCCTTGCATATTCGGTGAAATAGAGGCTAACCCAGTCGTAGCATGGCTTCCGCTACACGCTGTAATGAGGAGACGATGAAGCTTGTTGTCATGGCGCTTTGAGTGTTTTTTACGCGGCTTGTGGATGCTGTCATGAGTCTTGAAGCACACTGACCGATTACTGTAAATATTCCAGGCCTGTACATACAGCCGTCGAATCTTCTAAGAATAGGACCTCTGGATTTCAGCCATATAATCTAGGTCATGAGTGATTGCCGATCCTAAGTATTTGGAGGACTCCATAGATACAGATCACATAATTACCATGTGTATTCGGAGTCATGATTGGGTATTTACTAGCTTCTGATCTATTGGGTTTCACAGTTGTAGACCTTGATGACATGTTGTCATGAGGTTCTCCATATATATTTGGGGGTTGTATTCATCTGTTGACATCAGCGATCACTTACAATCTGGAACCATATCGCTCTACTCAGTATTTTTTGAAGCTGCGCTTTGGGCCGCGTCGTTCGATGGAGGAATTCATTATTGTGGCTTGAAGAACGTGGCTAGGGAGCGCCCCCGATTGGCAACTGTGGGACGTCTTCAGGAAATCCGCGCTGCAGCAAAAGCTCGTACCCACGGGATGGAACAACCTATCAGATTGCCATAACCACTGCATGCCATGCTCCTTCCCAGCTCGAAATCTCGATTGCGGGCGGTCGCTCCTGGAGTGGAAGGTCGGACCATTGAAATCGAGGTAGAGGGAAAAATGAATGTATGGCTCGGGGCACGTGGTGAGTACGATTGGAACCGCGAAGATGGCACTTTTGCAGATGTCAGGGCCATCATGGCTGTCGAAGATCAGTTCTCTCCGCATAGCAATGATGCTTAAAACCGTCCTCCTCCTTCCACAGAACTGTGCAGAGCTGCATTGAGAGCTTCGTTGACCGCCCTTCTCTTCACCGGCATTATCAGACCAGCTCCACACGCTGTGGTGCCATCATGCGGGTCTCTACTCTATATCAAGTGTTGGCTATCGCGGCATCAGCATCAGCCTGCGATTCTTGCTACGGTCCTCAAGATAATGTCGTACATACTCGCAATGTGCGGCGCATGCAACCAGATGCTCAGAATGCTACTGTACAACCCCGAGCTCCGTTGGACTGGGGTATGATAAACTTCCTTCACACCACCGACACGCATGGTTGGCTAGAAGGGCATATAAAGGAGCAAAACTATGGAGCAGATTGGGGGGACTTCGTCAGCTTTACTAGGCATATGAGGCATAAGGCTGAAAACCTGGGAGTGGATCTGTTGTTGGTTGATACTGGTATGTGAACCAAGTGCTTTGCGGGTGCATGCCGAGACTGGTACTAAGTCGAGAGTCTATAAGGTGATCTGCACGACGGTGCTGGACTCTCCGACGCGACAAGTCCTAACGGAAAGCTGTCTAACCCCGTCTTCGAGAACGTTGACTATGACCTGCTGACCATTGGTATGCTTGCAATCCCACTTCCATCAAGCTACGAACGCTGACTGACCGCTTGTGCAGGCAATCACGAACTTTATGTAACTGAGATCGCCTACGAGACCTTCAGCCAGTTCAGCAAAGTCTACGGAGAGAAGTACATCACTAGTAATGTCCAGATAATCAATCCAGCAACGGGGAAGTTTGAGTACATTGGGTCCAAATACCGGTATTTCACTACGAACCATGGTATTTCCACGATGATCAAAGGGTATCAAAAGAGGAGATGCTGATATGTGGTTGAAGGGCTCCGCATCATGTCATTTGGCGTCCTCTTCGATTTCACTGGTAACTCGAACGTGTCCAAAGTCATCAAGACCGCAGACCTCGTAAAGGAGTCTTGGTTTTTGGACGCCGTCAATTACAAACAACCTATTGACCTCTTTGTCGTGATTGGGCACAATCCTATCAGACCTTCGGCGAGTTCAAGCACTTTCGGGACGCTTTACAAGACTATTCGAAGCACTCGTCCAGAAATCCCAATTCAAGGTTTTGGTGGGCATTCCCATGTTCGGGATTTCGTGGTGTTCGACGAAATGAGCACTGGTTTAGAATCCGGTAAGGTCCATCTCATCAGAGTCAACTTCGGCGGTGGCTACCGAGCACGTTTGCAGCATGGATCGTTACCGAGCCCTGATTAGCCAAGATAGCTCTCCCCATCACAGCCAGCATAGATACCTACGCTATTAAAGACTAACCGTATTCCAGGTCGGTACTGCGAAACTTTGGGGTGGATTTCTATGAGCGGCATCGATTCGAAGAACTTCAAAGGCAATATAAAGCCGCGAGGCGTACCCAACCCTAGCACGCCCGCAATCAAAGTAGTACCAAAGGCGACTGGTACAGGGAGTGTAGGGTTGCCCTTAGCTACGAGTACGCCCAAGGCGAATGCCTCGTCATCTTCGATGGTCTACTCTCGCCGCTACTTGGACTGGAATCGCCTTACTTTTGCGTACCATGCGGTTGGTTCCCAGGACAATACTTTCGATTACCATAGTGGCGAACGAGTTACCGCCGACATCACTAATATCCGCAAAGAGCTCAACCTCACAACTCTTTTTGGATGTGCTCCTGAGACCTACTGCCAGTCCTGCAAGCCATTTGGCGCTGATGGTAATATATTCGGTCTACTGGAGATTGCCTTGTCGACAGTTGTGGTCAATGAATCCCGCGTTGATACTCCACGTCTCGTCCTCATCAACACAGGCAGTGTCCGCTTCGACCTTGTCAAGGGGCCCTTCACATATGATGATTCCTTCATCGTCAGCCCTTTCAAAGACGGTTTCCAATTCATTCCCAACGTACCTTACACAACCGCCAGCCGTGTCCTCGACATCATCAATAACGCACCAGACACTAAGAAGAAGCGTGATCTCTCCTCGAGCGACTTCAACTTCCCAGCCTTGACCGTCGACGGGTGTGTTGATCCTACCATCGGCTCCATCGCCTCCCACGACAGCCTCAAAGCTCGCTCTGACCACGGCATAACCCGCCGACAAACCTCGAAGATCACACCGGGATACGTTACGATAGATGATTTTTCGAGCAACGGGGGTGGGGATGATACCCAGCACTCAAAGATCCCCAACTACCCCCAACCGCAATACATTCAAGCCAACGCATCCTTCCCGGCCGACAAAAGCGCACCCAAGTCCGTCGACCTTATCTTCCTGGACTACATCGCTCCAGACGTACTGTCCGCATTGAAGGGTATAAGCGCGCCCTACACCACCGCTGATGTGAGCTACTATCTCCCGCAGAGCTTCACGACAAATAGCTATCTGCCGGCGTATGCGAAGGTGGCGTGGCAGGCCAATGTGCCGAATTGTCCGGTCGGGATGGGGGTGGGGCAGGTCAATAAGTAGAGTTAAGGAAGTTTCGCAGTATCGTATATATGCAAGATACATGGATACTATGGCAGCATACAAAATGGCTTAATTTCTAACCCTGGAGTGCCCCTTAAGCAACCTCCATAACACCATCGTCAAAGGAAGACCTTTAGCAAGAGCCGAGTTGTGACTGGTATTGACATCAGGTAGAGGCAGAGACCTCTCGGGCTCCCTCTCTCTCTCTCTCTCAGATATTGTGAGATACAATTCAGCAGACATCCGAGCAGATTGCTTGCTAGGTATTCTTGGCGCGCTCCCGGACTAGATAAAGGACCTTCTGTATATCAAGACAGGAAGATGCCGTGTCTTTATCTTAGATATCTCAAATTATATACGCATATGACACATCTAACTGCACATGCTACGGATCTACTAAAGCCAAAGCTCCCTTAAACCAACGTTATTATCCGTGCCGCTTGCAAAGACCAAGGGACGCGAAGAATGTGTCGGGGTTTTGCCTAAATAGCATCTGAACAGAGCTGACCGGAAGCTGATGGCTCATAGCGGAGGAACGCCCCCTGAATCATGCCCAGATTTTTACTGTGATATTGCATGAGATGGGAGATCTGTCACTCGTTGCCAAGGTTCTCATTTCAGGCGCAGCCGGAGTATCATGTTAGCGAGTGACAGTATTCGATCCAAGCTGCTGCTCGTTGCCATCAACACAAGTAATAATGAAAGATTCGGACAGTCGTGCCAAGTCGATTATGTAAGTGAGCATAGGCCCTGACTGCATTCCCGACCAATATATTGGCCCAATCTCCTTGAACAGGTTAAGATGCAACGTCGCATGGTATGCTCGCCATGATCTACTTACGAATGACTGATTCGCGTATTGACGTCCTGCTATAGCTTTCAAAGGAGGATGAGGCTGCGGCCGGCGGCGACGAGACAGAGGTGCGTCGGGAGGACCAGGATAAGATCAACAGGTTCAGCCGATTGCATCAGCGGGAGACATTGCTCGAGGAGGAACTGAAGACGAAGCATGTATGGTGCATCAGTAATATCTGTACGCTCACGTTCTGACAAACTTAACCGGGGCAGAAAGACAAAGAGGACCTTGATGAGATATCTAACGAGCTGGAATTGGCGGATGAGGATGACCTGATACCGTGCTTAATTACACCCACTTCAGTGCGCGGGATCTTCTGGACTGACCGTTCTTAGTTACAAAGTTGGCGATTCATTCATCTCACTGCCTCTGCCGGAGGTGCAGTCCATGCTCTCGTCCTCGACAGAGGGAATTGATGAAGATGTCGCCGCACTCGAGGAGAAGCTCGGTGGGATCAGAGGGGAGATGCAGCAGCTCAAGGTCGCTCTCTACGCACGATTCGGGAGAAGTATCAACCTTGAGACATAGCTCAAGGAAGCAAGGGTCTCATCTGGAAGTAGATGGCATTAATTCACATCGACCGCTCTCGGGACGATAAGGACTGTATTCACCATAACACTCTTCTACAGATCATCTGAGATTTAGCAGATCGACAGGCTTAACCTCACCTTGATATCTTCAGCAAGTCCTTTTTCTACTATATTCGAGAATACCCTACAGACATACTGTAGACCTCGATTAGCATCCCCCGGATTCGCTGTCAAGACAGATAAATCCTAGCGATCTCACTTGCAAACAGTCCTCTGCACAAAGCCGTCATAACTGGTGAGAACTCTCCTGCCCGCCGCCATGGTTGTGCATTCATGAGATGTTCACTCGTTGCGCTTTGCTCCTGCGTTTCAACTATGACTACCACTGCCAGTAGGGTGTTATTGTTTTCAAGATAACTCATGTGTCAGATACCGAGGAGATCGACGGTGTTCTGCAATGGAGGACCCACGGGAGACAACGTCAGTAGGAGGACTACCTCAGGATCACGGAAGTGACGGAGGTCCTAATCTGACAATGATATCGTCTCGTAAGCGCTGATTTACGCAGTCCCTACCCTCAACTATAACTCAATCAGGTCCGTCAACCCCCAAGTGCACAAAATCACGCCAGTCAAGGCATTCACGACTCAATGAGGAAGACGTGGATCAAAGGATGGAAGTCGAGAGAGCAGACAACGCTCCAACATCAGGCTCCGTTTCTTCTGACTCCAAGACAATCGTATCATTCTCCCACGGTGATCCGGAAAACCCAGTCAACTGGTCAATGGTACGAGTACTTTGCCTTCTGTAGTGCCATAGCTGATCTCCTTCTGTAGCGCAAGAAAATCGTTATTCTTCTCGTCGGCATCTTAACCGTAATCAACAGCACCCTCGGATCAGCCCTGCCTAGCGGCGCCATACCATACCTCGCCTCGTACTTCCATATCACCGGACAAGAGCAATTAGTACTACCCATGTCGATGTACCTTGTCGGTTACGTCCTCGGTCCCTTACTCTTCGGACCCGTGAGCGAAACCTATGGAAGGAAGAGAATCATGATGGGGACATTTAGCTTGTTCACAATATTCACGCTAGCGTGTGCGGTGGCGCCAAATTGGCCTGCGCTATTGATATTCAGACTGATCGTGGGTATCAATGCCGCATGTCCGATATCTGTCGTTGGTGGAGTATATGCAGATATCCTCAATGATCCCGTGACGAGGGGACGGGCAATGGCCATGTTTATGGCGGTATGCTCTTGCGCTATAACATCCTTTTTATATGTCTGCTGATGTTCGCAGGCAGGTACCTTCGGTCCCCTCTTAGGCCCAATCATATCTGGCTTTATTTCTGTGGTCAGCTGGAGGTGGACATTTTGGGTTGGCTTCATCATTGCCGGAGTGTCTTACTTGCCTCTACTACTACTACCGGAGACATATGGTCCAGTTCTTTTGAAGAGGCGTGCTCAAAGAATGCGGAAAGAGACTGGAAATCCAAATATCTTTGCAGCCATTGAGCTCGAGAGAAAAGGAGCCAAGCAAATGATGACCATCACTTTAACGAGACCCATCCGCATGATCCTTTTTGAAGCCATCGTTTTGTTTAGTTGTCTATATCTCTCACTTGTATATGCGATTTTTTTTATGTTTTTTGAAGCATATCCTATCATTTTCCAAGGCGAGTTCCCTTACTCTACCCATTTGTAGTCCAAACGAGCTGACCATATCCTAGGTATCTACGGTATGAGCACTGGCGTTTCTGCTCTTCCATTCATTCCCAGTGAGTCCACCTCTCCCATCAATCTCCTACAACACCTAACCTCTTCTACTAGTTGGGATAGGTTCAATCATTGCGTGCGGAATTTTCATCTACTACGACTCCATCCTCCAAAGAGCCAAATCCCGCAACGCTCACTGGTCCACCATCGAAGAGAACCGACGTCTCCCCCTCGCTTGCCTCGGCGGACCCTTGTTCGTCATCTCTCTCTTCTGGCTCGGCTGGTCTGCGTCTCCACATATCCATTGGATCGTCCCTACTCTCGCCGGCCTTCCATTCGGTATTGGTTTCGTACTTATCTTCATGGCTTTGGTCAATTACTTGACCGATGCTTACGAGATCTTCGCTGCATCTGCGCTGGCGGCGGCGAGCTGTACTCGGTCAATTCTCGGTGCGGTTTTACCATTGGCCGCGAAGCCGATGTATGACCGGCTCGGGGTGAGTTGGGCCAGTAGTCTCTTGGGGTTTCTGGGTCTTGGGGTGTCGATTATTCCGTTTGCGTTTATCAGGTACGGGGATCGGATCAGGGCGAATTCGAAGCTTTGTCAATATTTACTAGAGCGGAAGAAGGTGATGGATGAAAGTCAGGCGATTGAAGAGCGTCGGCAGAGCTCGAGGGAAGAGTTGGTCGAGGGAGAAAAGGTTTGAAAAGTATGACAGTTTTATCTTCCTACACGAGGGGCATCATGGATAGACGAGCAGACAGGCAAGGAGCAGACAGGCAAGGAGCAGACAGCCAACGGGCATAAAAGGCACGGGACAATTAGATTATTCAGGTTTTGCGATATAGATCGACTCAACATCAAGAAGTTTCAAGTTTCAGATTCCACAACCGGCACACCCCTTACCATCCATGAAATCTCTCCGATAGCAGCCACAAACACCACAAACAACCATGAACGCCGTCCCCAACAACAACCCACTGAAAGACTCCAAAACCATTGGTTCCCTCCCTGCCCACCGCCCCGACACCGCATACTCCTACCTTATAACCCCATCTCCCTCTCTCCCACCTGTATCGCGTCTCGTCCTCCCCAGGAACCCGAACCTTCTTCCCCCCTTCTCCTCCCTGATAATGTCATACGCCGGCGGCGCATCTCCCACATCTCCCACATCCCCTAAGTTTCCCTCTCTTCTTCCTCTTTCACTTTCCGTCAACGTCAGGTCCTCTCTGCTTGACCGTCTACTCGACCCCGCACTCCCACTTCTCCTTCCACCCGTCCGCTCAGTTCCGCCTTCACCGGGTGTGGATCCCTGAAGGCGGTCCTTTTTTTCGTTATTTTCGTTTCTTTCGGAGGGTTCGGCGGTCGTGTCTTTTTCGAGTTCGGAGTAGCGAGTGGCGTTGTGTGCTTTCTTGGCACGTTTCTTTTCGCGGGAGGCGCGGATTCTGTGTGGGGAAGTTAGATGAGGGTTCGTGGGAGGGGTGAGGGTGGATGGGGGAGATGGGAGGAA
>JAABUP010000682.1_pt1 | contig 72777 bp, 72 predicted proteins | sample 5559201 | NCBI WGS metagenome assembly JAABUP01 (sample SAMN10711887, study PRJNA513373) | rock metagenome | isolation source: Antarctica rocks | place: Antarctica | reverse complement strand
CAGTCCGCGATCATAATAAAAGCTAGGCTGCATGACTATGCCATCCTCCCTGAGATTGAAGCCTGTCTATCTCCGGAGAACGTCGGATTTGACTTTGTAACTTCTGGAACCATCGCTTGCGCTAATATGCTTGGTAAGCTGAGGCGCATCGTACTCATGTTTGAAGTAACCAAAGCCCAAAGATATTTCCTCCTTCCCAAGCTCACTACAAGACCTGCAAGCCACACCGGGCATTGTTATCGAACAGACGTCATATATCAGGGCTTGCAATAAACCGCATCACGTTTTCTTCGTGTCAGCTCCGCGACCTCAGTTACAATGGCGAATTACCTCGCCTCCATCTTTGGGACAGAACAAGACAAGGTTCGCAAAACTTGTCTTACAGCATCCGAGATTCAAAACTGACATAACTCAAAGGTCAACTGTTCCTTCTACTACAAAATTGGCGCATGCCGCCACGGTGATCGTTGCTCTCGAAAACACGTCAAGCCATCATACTCGCAAACCATCCTGCTTCCCAACCTATACCAGAACCCTGCATACGATCCGAAGAACAAGATGAATCCAAGTCAGTTGCAGAACCACTTCGATGCCTTCTATGAGGATTTTTGGTGTGAAATGTGCAAGTACGGGGAAATTGAGGAGGTCGTGGTTTGCGATAATAATAATGATCGTAAGTGCTGTCCTTTCCCAGACTCGATCTACAGAGAGGACCATGACTAATCCCTTCTCAATAGATCTAATTGGCAACGTCTACGCACGTTTCAAATACGAAGACTCGGCACAAAAAGCCTGCGATGCCCTGAACTCACGGTGGTATGCCGCACGACCCATCTATTGCGAGCTCTCACCTGTTACCGACTTTCGAGAAGCGTGTTGTCGGCTGAATAGTGGCGAAGGATGTGTGAGGGGAGGATTCTGCAATTTCATACATCGAAAGGAACCGAGTCCGGAACTGGATAGGGAATTGGAGCTTGGAACGAAGAAGTGGTTGAGATCGAGGGGCCGAGACGAGAAGAGCGCAAGTAGGAGTCCAAGTCCGGAACCAACAAGGAAGAGGTTTTAAGAGAGCTTCACCTTCTCCTCCTACGGATGATTCGTTTGATTGCTTCAAGGCAATGTCATTGTTTGACAGGGGCACGAAGCTACTTACGCGTCTGGCAGCATGCAGAAATCCAGTATTTGTTGAAGAGGTCTTCGGCGTTTTGGATTGACGATATTCTCCCACGACTAGAGGGTCGATGAGATGTACTTTTAACTAAACCTCGAAAAAGTGTTTGTAACACAAGTTGACATGAGATCGTGACTCGATCAAAGGCAGTCAAGTAATACATTATATCATTAAATATGGCGTTGACCGTCTATGTCCTGTACAATACGTGCCGTCTACACGTATATCCACTCGCGCCATCATGTCGTGCCCTGAGCCAGTCCTGCGGAAGACCAAGGCAATCCAGCGCAACCCGCGACTCGTCCACATAGCATTGACACCGATACCTCTATGCTGCCGGCCTTCCACAACGAAATCACCCTCTGCTTCCCAATCCATCTCCATATCCTACCACGAAAGCTTCTCCCCATGCATAAACCATCCATGCCTGCTCAGCCATACCAAAACCACCACAACACCCGCTATCACAGTCACGAATAGCAGCGAAGATACGCACAGCAAACATCGATTCCTTCGTTTCTTCTGGTGCTGGCGCGCGAGCCATGACTCTCTGCTATATGCTTAGCATTGTGAAATGGGAAGCGTCCCAGGTAGCGGGAATCTTACGTGTGCTTGAGCTCTGGGCTTAATGACGGGCTTGCCATTGTGGGGCGCGTGGAGGCTTCTTCGTCGAGATGTACGGCAACGGAGAAACGGCGCCAGAAGGCTGGGTCGCGGATTGTGGCCATTGTGGGGTGGAAGATGGGAGGTTGGCGGAGTGAGAGGAGTTGCTAGGTTGCAGTCCTTTAGTTGGCGATGGCAATCGTGCGTCGAGTATCATGGGTAGTGCTTCGTGAGAAGTCGTTGGCAAAGTGATCTTGATAGAGGTGATGCTAGCAGACAGAGTTGTAGTAGCGTCAGCTGTAAATGAATGCAAGACTTGTCCAGAGCGCCAAAGACCAGCGATTGGGAATGTCCTCCGATAGCGATCAACAAACGGGAGAAGGAATGATGATCCACGATCTGCGCACAAAAGAGTGGAGTGCACGAGACCCTGATGGATGAGAAGCGTATATGTTGTCGACGATGTTGAAGTAGAGTAGCAGAGAAAGAACTACATGGGAAAGCAGCCTCAGTCAGGCACGCGGGTAGGTAGCAAAGCAGAGTGTGCATTAGGGGCCATCTTAGATTCGATGTTCAACATTCAGCCAATCAGTTTGTCATCGTACAGCTGTCGCACAAGACTACAAGTATCAAGGCATACCTAGTGCCCGTCAGAATGCTTGTTGGTGTGGAACCACTGTGCATTGCATTCTTGATCCCGGCATTATAAGTGGTTGAGAGCATTCAGGGTCCTGAAATTGCGATCACCATCTTCTAAAGTCGGCTGCATTGAGTTAGAGCACATTAATTTGGGAGAATTAGTTATATACATATTAGGTAAGGTATGTTTATATCAACTGCGACCTACAATCGTTAAAGCGGCTGACGACGAGCATGTGGTATGAGATCACCGAATGTATCTTCAGCACTTCAGATTCTTCTCTCGCTGGCACGAGCTGCCTCTGCTCACCGGACTCATCGGGAGCTAGGTCACGTTGTAACCTAATGGTTGTCCACATCTTCTGCTGCTCTCCACATCATAAGAGCAGGAATCGACAACGAGGGGTTCCCTATGGAGGTCACCTGGTCATAGGGGAAGCAATGATGACTGCTCGATGTGTCCTTACGGGCGCTCAGGGTTGAAAATGGTGGTCCGATGAAGCCTGCAAAGACATCTCTCGTTTTTCTTGCAAACTGAGCAAATGTGATTTCAGATATTTGACTACAGTGTCTCTATTAAGTCATCGTTGCGAAAGTTCCGGTCCGTATATGGCGTCGGCCAAATGAAAATCCGGCCGCCGGGACCTGACTCAATTCTTCTTTTGGACGTCTGATATCATTTGATCACTAGAAGATACGTTCACCCATTCTAACAGCTGCTGCAATGACAGTCACAGAGCTTCCTTACTGGCTAGTCAACGTGCCTAGGGCTTCTTGGCCTACAGAATGCCCTGGCTTCCTCATCAATGCTAACCTAAAAGACCGACGCATCTTGAGCACGCCGGACGAGGACTATCACCGGCAAACTTGGCCAGAGGTCAAGCAAATCATCAGTACGCTTTTTGCAGGGTCTCAGAAGCATTTTCAGCTGATGATCGTTAGAAAATAATCGCATTGATCTCTTTCAGCGTGTTCCCTCTGATTTGAGGAGATATCTAGGATACACTGCAAAGCTAAAAAAAGAGTATGGGTCAGTGATGAACTTTGTACTCAAGGAACGGCTGCGTTGGACAGATCTCACGCCGAAGAACTCAATACCATTCAGCGAGCCAGGTACCGTGAATTCAAAGCTGGCCCGCAACTGCTGCGGCCGTTGCTGACACGGTGTGCCAGATGATATCAAGATACTATACAATGACTGGCCCTATGGAATTGACGAGAAAATCGTTCATCTCGTCGTTTGGACCAAGTTCGACCTTGAAGATGACCCTGCTACGGATGACTTGACGCCTGAGGCGAGGAAGGAGATTGACGAATACGTCAACCGGACCTTCTGCGCGAGACTACCGTCTGAGAATGTAGGCTCGGTGTTTGTGGTGAGAATCCCATGGCAATAGGCTGATCTTCGTATAGGTTATCTGGTTCAAGAATTGGAGGTCCCTCAAGTCAATTCATGGTATGGAGCACTTCCACGTCATGCTTTATGACCCGGATATGGCATTTGTCAAGAAGATTACGAATGATGATGTACCACTGAGTGAGAAGGTATGATAGGGGTAAACGTGTTCCTTTCACGGAGCTGGTAGACGCTAAATAGATGGAGTAACGCTGGTATTTGGAGCACGGTCTTAAACCGACACGTCAGGTCCAAAGATAAATAGACGCATAGAGCCTGATAGACTAGTCATAATATTGAATCCAAGTATTCACATTCCCAGAGAATGGATTATTCCTCACTGTTGAGCAAGCACGTTTTGAGTGAAACATCGTTCGTCAATCTTGCCAAGACTAGCCCCGCCAAACGTTTCCCTGTCGGTCATTCGCCGAAACTTGCGTCACATTCAAACGTCTGCTGAATACTTCCATGTCGTTGCCTTACCGTGTGTACTGGCACTCCGCTCCTCCGCTGCTATGACTTGCTGACGAGCCTACATTGCCAGTTGTATCGGTCGAGAAACTCCTCTCCTTACACAACTCTGACTTCAGTAGATCCAATAAATCAACAGATTCAATATGCCTCTCGGTCATGGTCATGGTCATCGGCGCTTGTCACTGACGGGTGCGTTTGCCCCCTTCCACTTCGAGCTTGCCTGGGTGGCTGCAACATATTGAAGTTCATGGCAAAGCTGAAGCTGACGGTATTTGCATACAGGTACCCGGTCCTCCGTTGACGAGACAAGGCCTGACTCTGCAGGTGGAGAAGATGAGACGATCGTGGAGCCCGATCAGGGCAACGGTGAGTACGACCAAGCATAACGAACATATGAGCCGTTTACTCCAAACAGAGCTGCGCTAAACTCGCGTGGTGCGGCATAGTCTTGTCACATATTATCTCGCAATTACGGCCAGGCGCAGACCTGAGCAGGGTAGTGCTACCGACATTCATACTGGAGCCTAGGTCGATGCTGGAAAGGATCACTAAGCGAGTCTTCCATACATCTATGAGCGCCAGAGTTGGTCAGGGCTAAATGTAGTTCTTATAATAGCTTTATGGCACATCCGGAGACCCTGCTACCCATGCCAGAAGTGGATGACCCCATTCAACGATTTGTCTCTGTAGTGAAATTCTACCTCAGTGGCTGGCATATCAGACCTCCGTGAGTTGTCAATGCTCAGAGCCACCAGCGGTGCACGACTAACGATCCGACCAGCGGCGTTAAGAAGCCCCTAAATCCAATATTAGGAGAGTCTTTCACCTGTTATTGGGAGTACCTCGATCACACCCGCGGCTACTATATCTCAGAACAAACGTCTCATCACCCACCCAAATCAAGCTACTTCTTCATGGCGCCTGAACACAATATACGCATAGACGGGACATTGAAGCCTCGGAGCAAGTTCCTAGGCAATTCAGCAGCAAGCATGATGGAAGGTATAGCAATACTACGACTTATGAATAGGGGTAGGAGCAAAGGCGGAGAGAAATAGTACGTGGCAGCAGTGTGAATGGAGAATCGCCCAGGTTACTTCAGCATTGCTAAAGCAACGAGTAGCATCCTCACGCAGCCGAATATGTACGCTCGAGGCATCCTCTTCGGCAAAATGAAGTACGAGCTTGGCGACCATAGCGTCGTGCGATGTCCAGAGAACAGCTTAGTAGCGGATGTCGAGTTCAAGACCAAGGGCTACTTCGGCGGAACTTACAATGCAATCGGAGGCGCCATCAGGAACGAGAAGACTGGGGAAGCTCTGTTCGAGCTTTCAGGAATGTGGAGTGGGGAGATGTTCTTGAAAAATATTATGGTACAGGATCATCTCCTGATTTTGGACGGTACCGCTGACACGCCTATTATTAGACCGGCCATAAGGAGCTTCTGTTCAACGCGACTCACGCAAAACATACGCCTCCAGTGGTCAGACCGTTGGAAGAGCAAGACGAACGGGAGTCACAGAAACTGTGGTATAAGACCGTAGCCGCCCTGAAAGAGCGGAACCATGACGCTGCCACGGATGAGAAGACGAGAATCGAGGATATGCAAAGAGAAGAAACGGCGAAAAGAGCCGAGGATGGAGTGGAATGGCATCCGAGGCTGTTCAGGAGCGTGCGAGGAGGACTTGGAGGTCCAGAGGAGGGTGAAGAAGATCTGGATTGGATATTAAATGCTGACATGTGAGGAGGCAGTCTTGATATGAGACTTGTATTGTTTACTAACATGAACAGTGACGGTCCAACACCCGAGGCAAAGATTCGGCAGATTTTGGCTATAGCTCCGATTCTTGAGGGACAGCAGCCAAATCAGAAGTACGACATCCCACCTCAACATACCAACCAAACACAGCCACAGCTTCAGCAAGGGCAGCCTCAGCTTCAACAGACACAGCCTCCACTCCAGCAAGCACCACCTCCACTCCAGCAAGCACCACCTCAACTCCAGCAATCACAACCGCAACTCCAGCAAGCACCACCACCAGTGCATGGTGCTGTTCCAAGCGACCTCATTGACTTCGGTCAGGCACCAATCACAAATGCTGCTCCCAGCCATACTCCGATGCAGCAGCAACCGATGGCAGCACATAACGCTCCACCTGGACTGCAAGAACCGCTTACGCCTGCTATGGGTCCGCCGATTGTACGGCTAGATACTAACACGAAGGAAGTGGACGTGTTCGAGGATGCTGCTGATCAAAAGCGTTGAGAATAAGGCTGTTGTGGACGTGCCAACGCTATCTCGACATGATCGAATACATCGTCTATAGGATTGGCGATCGCGCAGGATTTTCTTTCGAGAGTTTCTGGCTTTTGCTGCATCCTGGACGGCTTTGATCGTGCAATCATATCGTCGATTCCATCAGGGTCTTCAACAGCTCCAGGAAAGAGGAGCCAGAGCACAAGGTGCATCAAAAGATTTCCGTGTATCTAGAGTACTCAGACACCAATGACTTATAAGAGTTCTCATTACACGCTTTTGCGGTGGTATCATCCACCTACTGTGCAGGTGTCGCGCACCGCATAACGCCTGGAAACCTCTTCCGCAAGTGAGGTCTAGTGAACCTCCCTGGTGACAACACCAAACTCTTCAACGTCCAAGTGGATCAAGTCGTCCAATGACCGAATACGTATGCAAATCTGGTATCACAATCACTCAATAAACCAACTCCCCCCTCATCCCTTCCCCCCTCTCCCCCTCCCTTCTAAACATCTCGTCCCTCTCGTCCCCATCTTCCCTGATCTCCTCCTCCACCTCCTCCCTAATCCCCTGCAAATCCGGCGGAATGTGCTGCATCTGCACACTCGGTGCGCCCTTCAAATACCTCAACTGCTCCGTCACGCCCTGCACCAACCCTTCGAGATACTGCTTACTATTCCTGTTCTCGTACCGACCGTGTTCGCTCAGAGGCGGGAAAAGCGTCTTGTCCGGCGCGAAGTGGTTCAGGAAGGGCGTGTGTGCGGGGAGGGATTCGTTCAGCTCGGCGTCGATGCAGATGCTTGTTTCGTACGCCCATAGCCGTGCGACGTTGCGCGGGGTGTAGCCGCCTCCGCCGAGGACTAAGAGGGGGAGATTGAAGGCTTTGGCGAAGGAGACGCATTGGCCGTGGGCGCGGATGTTGAGGTTGAAGCAGCCGAGACGGTCGCAGCCGAGGGAGTCGGCGCCGCATTGGAGGACGATGGCGGTAGGGTGGTAAGAGGAGACGCAGGGGCCGACGATGGCTTTGAAGAGCGCGATGTAGTCGGAGTCTTCGATGCCGTCGTTGAGGGGCACGTTGAGGGAGTGGTGGGCGCCCGGGTTGAGCGGGTTGGAGGGACCGGTGGAGGAGAGCGGGCCGGTGCCGGGGAAGAAGTTGTCTTTGTCGTATTTGTGGAAGGAGAGCGTCATGACGCGGTCGCTGGACCAGAATGCTTGCTCGACACCGTCGCCGTGGTGGACGTCGATGTCGATGTAGAGGACCCGGGGGTGGTAGCGGAGGAGCTGGAGGATGCCGAGCACGATGTCGTTGATGTAGCAGAAGCCGGATGCTTCGGATTTCTTGGCGTGGTGCAGGCCGCCGGACCAGTTGATGGCGATCTCGGATTGGTTGTTGCAAAGTTTCCGCGCAGCGTCGACTGATGCACCGGCGTAGAGGGAGCAGTAATCGTAGAGGCCGTCGAAAATGGGACAGTCATCGCCAATGTTGTACTGCAAGGAGTGTTGCTGTAGATCTGGTACCAACATGTTCGCCGGCGTCACTCTGAGAGATATTAGTGACAGTGGTTGTAGCGTAAGGCGGTACAACGCTGACCTTTGCAAGAATTCGAGGTAATCTTCCTTGTGGAATTCCGCCATCTCCTCATCTGTTGCCGCTCTTGCTAGGTACAAGTCCATAGCCTGGTGCATGCCGTATGCCATTACGAGCTCCTTGGTGAGGGTAAGTCGCCACGGCTTCATGGGATGCGACTGGCCGAAGTGGTGCTTCTCCACCTCTGGATTGGCGTGCCATGACACGGTATAACCCTTCGGTTTAACGATACCATTCTTGAGAATCTCGCGCTGCACCTTCTCGTCGATAGTGAGAGTTGATGATGACCCAGGTTGAGGATGCTGATAGTCTTGTACAATACTAACCCTTGCCATCGCCTGAGGAAATGCTCAGATTATTCCGTAACAGAACCTGAAAGGTGGTGCTAGCGAGCGAAAACGAGAAATGTATTCGGGAACAAAATCACGCCCTTCATTATCGTAGTCCACCTCTTAACAATCCCATGCAAAGAGATTCTCTCCGTCAAAGATGTTGAAGCTCGCGCCCATTTGAAGATCTGCATTAGTCGGTTATTTAGCCTTTGACAGCTGTGGCGCTTCCGGTAGTGGCTAGTGTTAGCTCAGCCCTACAAGGATTTGTAACCTCATCTCGTTCCAGTATCGAGCTCATACCAAACAACACACTCCCGACCCGTATTAGTGCATCTGGAACGCATCGCTTACTATCGCCGGTAGTTCTAGCTCTTTCCGAGAGAAGGTGCAAGCGATAAGACCCCTAGGGTATCGATCACAATATCCCCTGGACCGACTCAACACCAACAGGAACGCTTTCACCACTTTTGCACGACTTGAACACTGTGAAAGCGACTGAAGACTATCCTACTCAGTTCTGAAACCAACTGCAGATATTTCCGGCTCGTAAGCCCAGTCAGTGGCGATTATGGCCATCGCTGAAGATGCGGCATCAGTCCTCGAGCAATTCGTTCAAGATGGTCGGTCTATATTTAGTACACTCATAATATTCCTTCTTGCTGACTTAAATCTAGTTGCAAATCTCCCAGCGGAAATAGCACATTTACTTGAAGAAATCCAGGCCAAAGACAGGGTTATCCAGGAATGCCGAAACACCATCCACGCTCGCGATAACAGCATCCAGAAATTCGTCAAAGTTAATGGAAGTCACATCCCCAATCCTAAGGAAGAAGCATACGGCCGAACCATCCTAGCGAATTATGACCGAGCACAGATCGTGCAGGAAGAGAAAGTAGGCTTGAGCGAGAAAGCCGGGGTAATCGTAAGTTACGCTTCCCTCCCAACTTCAACAATGCTTAAAGCTAACCTATACAAGCTCGACCGTCACATCAAACGCCTCGACCTCAAAATCCGAGACCTCCAAAACGAAGGCACAATATCCGCAGACCCTCCCCTCCCCTCCCTCCTACACCCCAGCTCCGCAAACCGCGTCCCCCCCATCTCAGCATCAACCACGGGCGCAAGCACCCCTCTAAACCCCCTCTCCGGCAACGCCGGCCCCTCCACCACGATCGCCAACTCCGGCCTCGCCCGTCTCGCCCACCCCCCACCCACAGGCCAACGCACCTCCTCCACAAGCGTAACGGGCTCCCTCCAACCGCACCACCCCCTCCTCGCATCCACCCACCTCGGCACCTCCGCGCCCGCGACTCCCGGTGGTGCCTCGGCCATCCAAGTCCACCACCAACGCCACCGCGAATCCTCCGCCGGCGCCGCTAGCGACTTGAAACGTCGCCGCTTCGGCCAAGCTCTCAATTCTCTCCCTTCAACGTCCTCCGGTCTCGCTCGCCAGTCCTCCCTCGGACCCGGCACGCCAAAGGCAGGCACACCGGGCAGCACCCGAGGTGGCAGCGTAGGTCCCCGCGCCGGACTGAAGAAAGGAGCCAACAAGAAACTCGCGCCGCACCAGCAGCTGCGCAGACTCCATCCGAGCAAGCACGCCAACAAGCGCAGACCGGGCAGACGGCTCCCGCTCGGCATGACCAAAGCGTCGGCGTCGGACACGGCCGACGACGACAGCGTGCTTAGCGAAGTCGACGGGTCCGGGTCCGAGAACCTGTCTCAGAGTCAGATGCCTGGAGGGGCCGCGGGGGCGGGCTCGGGGGCGGAGGACGAGATGGAGATGGAGGATGGGGCCGGTGAGGAGGAGGATGCGGGGGACGACCGGAAGTATTGTACGTGTCATGGGGTGAGTTATGGGAGTATGGTGGCGTGCGATAATGTCGAGTGTCCGTATGAGTGGTTTCACTGGAGTTGTGTGGGGATCACGAAGGAGCCGCAGGGGAGGTGGTATTGTGATGAGTGTAGGGCTAGGATGGAAGCTTTGCCGGAGAAATAGGTGGGGAGTGTACGGTGTTTGGGCTTTTGATCATCAAGACGGGAGTGCTACGGCAGTTGGGGCGATGGGATCGAACGATGGCTATGCTTGTACCATACATAGTCCCTTGCGAAATGCAAATGTGTCAACCGGCATGATGATAGCTATCGCTGCGGTGTAAGTCACACAAGAACGTTGGCATATATGAGGGCAAACCCACACATGGCAAATCATACGGCAGCCAATACCTGATCCATCCAGAGGCTCGTCCACTCGTCTTAGATCTCAAAATGACATAGGGCAAGGAGCTCGTGGAAGAAATCGACGCGTAGATATTAATATTCTCTAAACTTGAGAGGGCTGAGCTGGATTTCTGAGCCAGAAGTGTAGGCGTGAGGAGCGTAAAGTGTCAGAGCTCGAGTGGAAAAGGAAGAGGGCCCACAAACCTCACCTTCCACCTTTTTCAGCCAGCGTCGAAAACCAACACAACGCGAGTGAAAACCTCCCAACGTCAAGTACAGCGTCTCAAACCGAAAAATAAACATCGACGACAGCATCCGTAACAAGATGGCAAAGTACAGCGGTCAACTCGTCGCGGTCCCTACATTCGACACGGCAGACGCCCTCAAGGTCCTGAAATATCAAAAATACATCGTCGATGTCTATAACATGCACCACCACCAACACGGTACGCACCTGGTAACGAGGAAAGCGGCAGAGAATGAGTTCAAGAAGCTTTTGCAGTCGAATTATTTTGCCGACAAGCCTTTCCGCAAGCTGGAGCATCTCGACAATGTAAATAGAGCTTGCCTCGTTCGGGTGAATAATGGACAAGGACTCGGACTTGTGAGCGCCTTAGCTACGTTGTGTTCTAGCAGACGACATTTGGGCAGGCCTCGAAGCTGATAAAGACCCATACTCGGACGCTACTAAGGCCTTCCATGCAAAACTCGAAGCCGAACCAGAACCGGTGATAGAGGCAAGATTCCAAGGGGGTAACGAAGAGTGGCGAGAGAAGATTGCCAGTGTCGAGAAGTTTGAGGAACTTTGCGAGCAGCTCAACCTTGATGTTGTCTTCTTCAAGACTGCAGTAATCACCACTCTTAGTTTTGTCCATTTTTCGAAGCGTGTCAGGCAGCTCGACAAATAGGGCGAATTCTATCTCGACCAACGGACTGGAGTAAAGCTCTGGATCTCCTTCTTAGCTACCCAATGTGAACCGTTGGATGGCCACGACGCTACTATGACCCCTCTGAAGGCTGACGTCAAGCTGATGGAGGTTTGTGATATATACCGTAGCTGACATCAACAATTCGGTAGCGCGTGTTGGGGGGTACCGACCAGGAGAGGAACCCCAAGCGGCAGAAATGCCGGAAGCAGGAACCGTACGAATGCCATGGCGATCACTCCTATGACGGCGATGATGAAGAGGAGTGATTGTTGATAGGAATAAAGCGTTGGTGGACTTGCGTGCGTCTGACGGTGTAGCGTTTAAGGCCGCCATGGATGTTTTACGAGCTTTCAAGAGGGTTCGAGGAACAGGAGGGAAGGCTCTGGTCTTAAAATACATAATGGGGTTCGGTAGACGTCGAGGTCTTAACTGACGCTTTTCATGGAACGCTGCTCGGTATGAAGAAGGCGTCGAAGTAAGGGAGATCTGTGTAGTGGTACACCTTCAGCCATTAGCATCTTGATAGCTGTCTCGTAATAGAGCAATAAACCAAGCCCTACAAACTGAATAGACGTTGTGGTGATGTGTGCCAGAAAACGCCCTCCTGTCAATTCTGAGGTGCTGGAGACAGCCATAAGACCATAAGAATAACAGCCCTTGAAACCTCGGATGCGCTCGCATTGAGACCATAAAAGTCATGGTCGGAAAAGAATTAAACAACTGGGGATCGAACAGCCAAGCTTTATTGACACCTCCGAAGAACCGCAAGCACTTAAATGCCTACCAAGCTTCGTATGGATTGAAAAAGCAAATGTAAGGAACAAAAAGGCAAAAGCAAAAACAAACGGGTGCGGAGTAATTCCTAAGATTTCTCCTCGAAACCCAGATTCTGCAGTAATCTGGTTTTCCCCCCTCAAAATCCAATAACGCAAATTACCTACTCGGCCACTTACCGGTTGTTAATGTAGAACAACTATACAATGATATATAACCTTCGTTGCGTAGTAACTACGCAACACTGCAAGGGATGCGAGCAAATATAAGAACAAAATAAAGAGGAACCGGGCGGGTGTCGAACTGTCCTTCATGTATCTTCCATCTTAGCTTCTACCAAGATAATCCTGAATGGGAATGATTCGCAAACCACTGCGCTTGACCACTTACCGTTTGCACTGAAGACATGGTAGTATAGAACGGTCCTCTGTACGTCAAACTCAGAAAACCCCTGCAATTCAAGAAAGGCTGTATGTCAGGCTTGAGAGTAAAATCGAAGAGCAAAAATTCAATTGGGCAAAAAGCAACGGGGCGGGACAGTATTTCCTTTACGAAATACCAGGCAGCCCCTATTTTTCTAAAGAAAACGGTGTCAGTATGAGCTAACAAGATAATAATATATATTGGCCACCAAAGTGAGCCACCACGCACAACAACACTCATCTAACATTTGGCCAGGCATAAAAGCGAAAACAACAGCAAAAGCGCACAAGCACCAGAATATCGCCTCATGGAGTTCGAGACGCCACCAAATCCTTAAAAGACGTACCATATGCTTTGCGGCTCAAATATCCATTTCAACGCCCCGCTGTCGCATCTGTGGCATATCGTCGTCCACCCACGCCTTTCAGCGGACTGACGAATCTCCTGATCACTGGCCTTTCTACACTCGAATCTCGACCGCTTTCGATAAACCTCACAGGCGCTCTACCAGGATACACACCAGGCGTGCTTGGCGCACTTCCGGTAAAGCCAAGGCCGCTCTCTACATCTCTCCACCGTACATCCAGACCTCGCACATTACCTTGTGACGGTGTTGGCTGCGCTCGCGATGCCTGGAAGTAATTGGGAGGCAGATTAGGAACATACCGTGACGCCTGGGGAGGGATGTGGTCATGCGGGTTGTGTAGTGTGTGGTGTGAGTGACGTCGGTCACGGTAGGCAGACGGAGGAAAGAGCCTGTCAGTATCGGGGCGATGTGAGACAGGGTGATGGCGAACTTCGCTCGGCGTGATGCTCTCTCTATCTGAAACTTCGGAGTCAGAAGTCACGGACGCAGTGCTTGGACTTCTTGCTCGACGATGCCGGTGCTCGTGGCGATGCGGTCTGTCCAGAGGTTTCGACCTGTGACTAAACCAATACGGATTCTGCCTGTGGGGGTGTTCTGTAAAGCTGCGAGGTCGAGAATGGTGGTCTCTATGACCATCTTGGTGCTCCTGTGTAGGCATACGATATGGTTGACGAGACGCAGAAAATACACGGGCAGCCTCTGGACGTCCTTCGTGATCCCCGTGAGGCTTGTTCGAGAAGTAATCAGGAGTATCATCCACCGCCACTCGCCCCTCGACCAAGGACCCCCCCGACAGATTATGTGGACCAGCAGGACGGGTATAACCGTCGGTCTCTGAGACTAGTTTAGCTTGCTCAGAATATGCCTCCTGTTTCAGCATCTCGCAAACACCTTCGTGCCATCTGGTCATGCCCTCGTCAGGCACCAATGGGAAAGCTTCCCTAGGTAGTACCTTCGGGAACACATCTCCCACCCCGGGGTTCACTATCTCCAACCTCTTCAAAGCTTGTTGCAGAAATGGCACATGCTCTTCTGGTCCCAGGAGCAATTGGATAGTCTGCCATCGAACAAACCCCTGAGGCGTCAAGGCCGGCAGAGAAGGCGGTGCAAAGGGATCCGTTGTCGGCTGCAGGGTGTGAAAACAACCAAGAGATTGGTAGATGAAGGACAGCGTCGCATGCGGCGTTTCGAGGAAAAGTGGATTATAATTGCCACCCACAAGACGGTAGAAAGCAGCAAGCTTGTCGGGAGTGAGGCATTGGAAGTGCCAAGGTGCAACGTCCTTGATCTATAAGACCGTGTCAGTAGGAGGACCTGGCGCACGTATGGACAACGTGTGATGTCAAGTTCGCGGATCAGCTCACGATGTAGTTTGCGACTCCCAGCAGTAGCTGTTGGAACAGCGGTGCAGCACTCTTATCTGGCTCAATAAGATAGCCCCAGTACTCTGCTGCCGCTTCTTTAGTGGCTGTCATCTTTTCATGTCTTCGTTCGGAATAAAACAATCATAAACAAATATGGTAGCAAGAAGGAGAAGCCTGGCTGGCCATTGCCAGGCTTCAACATGGGTGCAGTCACATTGCGTTGCAGTTGGCGCCAGACAGCAGATGATGCCTGCATTGTGTGACAGCTATGCCGGGACCGAGTCTACGTTCCACGTGCGTACAATATAGACTAGCCTCGATATGAATCGAGCCCTGAGTAGTTAGATCTCCACTCACAGAACTACCTGTAGAGGTATTCATTCTAAGGCCTTCATGTTTGGTACTAAGCCAAAATCTAGAGAGTATTTTTTCAAAGTGCATGAAGACTGTTTCATGGTAATCTATCATCTTTGAGCGTCTCTTGCTCTTGTTGTAGTAGGAAATCTATCGTACAGTTACACGTCAAAAGTCTTCGCGAATTAGCCAAAATTACCCTTTCGCGACGTGATCAATTATGAAGTGACTGTCTTTACCCCCCATCCACAACCATGTCACGCACTCCGTTGACGCCCATATCGGGCAATTCCTCTTGTCGTAAGAAATTGACCCCATATGAGCGAGAACTAATTGTGGGTCGCAGTTCCAGGGGTGCAAGTACTGCGGAAATTCAGAAGGAGTTTTTAATGCCTAAATCAACCATTAGGTCAACAATTTCACAGGCCCCCCTACTCAACCACAGTGTCAGCAAGCTCTGAAGTGGCTGTTCAAAGTGTTGTTCTCTTTGTGAACAACGACATATTATACACACAGCTCAGGTCAAGCCTGAGATCACCTATCAAGAGCTCATTAAGCTGATGGGGGTCAATTGCTCAAAGTCAACAGTATATTGAATACTCAAGAAGTATGAACTCATCAATTGGCTTGCGAAGAAGCGTCCACTTCTGCAAAAGAAGGATGCAGTCAAAAGACTTGCCTGAGTGAAGGAATGAAAGGATTGAACTGATGACAACTGAGTAAAAGTGATTTGAACAGACAAATGTTCAGTGAAGCAAGACATGAGCAAGAGTAGGAAGTGGATGTTTTGAACCTCAGCAGATAAGTGGAAGAGAGAGAATATTCAGGCCGTTCCTAAGGGCAAAAATGTGTCTGTGATGATGTGAGAAGCTTTCTGAGGCGAAGGAAGGTCAGAATTGAACAAAATGGAAAGAGATTCATAGACTAAGAAGAATGGGTACTCAGCGCAGTCCTATGTCAAGATTTTGGAGGATAACCTGCTTGAAATCTGGACCTTCGGCCTGATTTTCATGCATGACAATGCCTCAATTCATAATGCTGACACTGTGAAGCTGTGACTTGAAGAGCATGGCATTTCTCTTATGAAATGGCCTCTTTACAGCCCTGATCTAAACTCTATTGAACACCTTTGATTTCACCTAAAGAAAATGATCTACAAAGTTCGTCTTGACATAGAGCAAGTATGTGACAACGATGAGAAGGTTTGAAAGACCTTGTTTGAGGCCTTGAAGAAAGCCTGGCCAAGGCTTAGTGATGAGTTATTAACTACGTTAATAAAGAGCATGAAATCGAGGGTAAATGCAGTTATTGAGACAGAGAGATGATACACTCGGTATTAATTAGAAACTGAGATTGGGGATTTTAAGTACTATACAATATTAATTACCATACAAAACTACAAGACTCTCCGGTAATTCGTTGAAAAGTTATACATGATATAATAATGGGAGTTGTGGTGGGGTAACCCCGCTCGCGAAGACTTTTGACGTAGAACTGTACAAGGGCCCGGAAAGCTATTCCGCTAAGAATCCTGGTGACTCCTGACACACTACCAGAAACCTACTCCAAAATGCAACTTTCACATAAGCCCAGCATTGCTAGCCTTACGTCTGAACGTATACCCTGGCCTCTTCTTCCAATTTTGTCTCGCATCCTTCTCGTCCTCTTCCGGACTTCTCCGCGCCGCGCCCATCTTCCTCCCAGACTCCAACTCCGCTTGATCCTCAGCTTTCATCTTCTTGGTCCATCTCCAATCTTCAATGCCTTGATCCCTGATCTGTTCGCTGCTCTTGAACACATTCCAGCTCTCGCCGTGCTCGAAGAAGGTCTCCATCTGCTCGAGAGAGCGGCCGGCGGTTTCAGGGTACATGAGAATGACGAAGGGGATGCAGAAGATGTTGAGTCCGCAAAGAAGCAGAAGCGTGCCGTAGCTGATGGCTTGGAAGAGGAAGGGGGTGATCATCGTGATGACGCCGTTGCCAATGGACCAACCGACCACGGACCAGGCCCCTCCTTTGGCACGGACGTTCAGAGGAAAGATTTCCGTGGGATAAAGCCAAGGCGTTGTAAGCCAAGTCGCACCAAAAGTAGCAGTATACAAGAATGTCATAGTAGCGACGCCGGCACCGAAACCTTTCTGGCTCGGTCCTGGCTTTTGAGCGAACATGTCGAGTATTCCAGCGATGAGTAGAATGAGCGCCATGGCAACAGCGCCCCAAACCATGGTTGCTAAACAAATGTTAGTGTCCGAAGTTCCTCGCGTGGGATACATTGGGCCGACTTACATCGTCGACCATATCGATCTAAAGTGATGACAGCGAATATGACAGAAAACATGTAGCTAATGTTATTGAATCCCGCCAGAAGTTTCGATAGATTTTCGTCAAACCCGGCGCCTTTGAACAGATCAACCGCATAGACTGTGATAACACCGATACCGACAAGCTCCTGCATGATCTGCAGCCACACTGCAAGCACAACTCTCCATCTCAGCTGTCGTGAGTATTTGTCTTTGGGGAAGAGCATTGCAGCGTAGTGATTTGCGGTTGACGTCTCGAGCTCGAATTTGACGACCTTCTTGATGCTCTTCAACTCGTACTCGACATCACCCTCACGCGTCGCTTGCAAAACATGCCGTGCCTCCTTTTCTCGACCCATCTTCATGAGCCAACGTGGTGACTCGGGGAAGAAGTTGATTCCGAAGCCGATGATGAGGATGAAGATGATCTGGAGACCTAACGGTGTGCGCCACGCCATCTCCTGATTTGGGTTGAGGTAGGCAAAGTACTCTATCCAGTAGGCAAGGGCGAGACCGCCGATATTCTATTAAGCGGTCAGTATCAAGTACGCGGTACATCTTCGATATGAATGGAATACCATGAAGAATTCTATGGCCAAGAATGCACCTCTGGCCGAGTGACTACTGACTTCCGCAGACCACACAGGAATTACACAGTCAATAGCTCCAACTCCGACGCCAGCGATGACACGAGCAATGCACATCATGGTGATGTTTTGGGCTCCGGTCTGAAGAGCGGCGCCGAGCAGAGCCCAAAGGCAACCGAAGACGACGGCCTTGATACGCCCACACCGATCGGCAAGAGAACCAGCAATCAAAGCTCCAATGAGTGTACCGATGTAGTAAACGGACACGATTCCACCTTCGGCAGCAACGTTTCTCGAATTGCCTGCAGGCTTGGTGAGAACAAAGTCTTATTGGGAAAGCGACGAGCCCCATTCACCTGTAACTGGATAGATGCCCATTTGCCTCTGATATGATGGATTTAAATTCACTTGGGACATCACGCCCTGATCGTAGCCGTAGAACATAATAGCAATGCCTATCCCGATGTGAAGGGTCAGTCGATGATGTTCAAAAAGCAGGCGAGGCACTCCGGATAAGAACTTTGCAAGGCCTTGGGCACATACCAGCAAATAAGTTGATAGCAGTATACATATTCTTCGGTTTCTTGAACTTAATCATCCGCTTCTGACTGTAGCCCCCGATGAACCAGTTTTCGAACTTCCATGGCTTCGGGTAGTTGAGGTTCTCGTAGTCATCTTCATCTTCCTGATAGCCCTCCTCGGGAAGGGCACCTTTCTCATCAAAGGTCTGAGGCATTTCGGTTTCTGATGATGTTTCTGACGGTCTGACAACGGTTTCGGGGTTCTCGATGTGGTGACTCGTCATGGTCGGCAATGATGAGCTTATGGGAGAGAAAGTTGGGGACGGCGCGAGGGAACGAAGAATGAAAATAGAAGTACACCTTGATGAAGCAAAGTGTATAAATTGATGAGACTAAATTGGTTTAGTAGCTTGGCCTCAATCGTGACACTAAGGTAAGGTCTGATCTAACAATCACAACGGCCCTCTACGATTCGTATCCACACAGTATAGGATCGTGTGAACTCATAGTATGATGTCATTGCGGAAGCATGGCGGTGCTTTCTAGAACAGTACATGTAGATAGAGCATCCCGTCCCACACAGCGTGGCAAACAAAGGAAGCCATCGAACAGGAGAAACGGCGTCAAGGATCAGATTTCCGCGAATCACAGCGGTCAGAATTGAGAATTGAACTCGCAACATGAAACCGTAGGGAGGACTCCATGTTACCCGCATCGAAAAGAGCTCACGTTGGAGGTGAGCTTTGTTAGGTCATTCGAACGCTTCGTCCGAATAACTTGGCGTTTAAAGTTCACCTTAGTGCGACATGACCGACGAAGCTTGAAGCGACCGGTCCGTTCCATCGCCAAGGCGCTGGCTGATGAAGATCAACGCCCTACCGATTTGCTGCTAGTTTACCGATCTCAAAGACAGTGGAAGATGCGATTATCAACAACGATGTTGGGTTCAAACAAAGTCACAGTTTTGATGACTCCCAAGGCATCCTCACTCCTTAAGTGCAGGTGGGTTTGTGAGTGCGTAGGGTTGGCCGGAATACATATACATGCCCCTGCCGGGACCTCTCTATGACCACTTGAATGACCACCGACTTAGTGATGTTGCTTGGATTTGTTTGATACATCTACAATTGAGGTGGCCACATTGCGAGTATGCTCCCTCACAAGTAGAAGCCTTTACCTCGTCTAGAAATTCCTCGGTATTTCTTGGTCAAGTTTATGAACTTTGTACTCTAACCCCATCAGACCGTAAATCGATCGACCACACGACTGGTATTAACTCTCAATTGTGGCCATTGCAATCAACCGCGCATGCTGCACAAAAAGGGAAAAGCCTAGAATGACATCTCAAAACAAGTTCTCGCCCCTATGTCTGTATCTGTACGCTGAACGAGGGAAACGTATGGTCACAAAAAGACAGACATGAAGACCATCAGGGCCACTAATGCTCCAAGAGCCTCAAGCTGCCCTGCACAACGACATTCTCCAAGATGCTTCCCGGTGGAATGTCGATGGTGCTTCCCTCCGTTGCCACAATGATGACTGTTCCCTTCAAAGTAACACCCCTACCCAGGTTCACGGCGCCAGTGATAGTGAGATGATCCAACTCGATGATCTTCGGGATGCTGGGGATGCGCTTCTGGAAGTCGCTGACTTTCTTGAAGTCGGTGCCCAACTTGATCAACGGTGCAGGACCGAAGCGATTTTGGTCTATCATCAGCTGACCGTGCTTCAGGCTGTACAAGTCGGACTTGACGAGCATAAGATCGGAGCACGTCTTGACAGGCAAAAAGCGCTTACGTGGAACATTCACACCGTGGGCGTTCTTGAAGTGGCGGATGGCGGCACCTACGGCGGTCTCGAGCTGAACGATGGAGATGTCCGACTCACCCTTCTTGTCGGCAGGAATGGTTTTATTGTTTGGGATGATCTCCATCTCAAGCTCGTTGTTTTCAACCACACGCTTGATAGCTTTAAGGTTGAGCCAGATGTTGTTGGTGTTGAAGTATTTGAACTTCTTGATCGACTTGAATTCGTTGGTGTGCTCCTTGGGAACTTGAGCGATTTCGAGAAGGCGGACAGAACCCTCGTAGTCGATGATGGTACCACCCTTTACATCGGCCTTGGTCTTGTCAGTCAACTCCATAATGTACTCCGCCTGCGACTCGACCATGTGCTGCAAAATGTTAAGATCAACGACCGCGCCTAGGTTGTCGGCGTTGGAGAGGAAGACGATCTCAACACCTCGCTCGATCAGCTGGTCCAGAATGCCCGAGTTGTAGAGTGACTCAAAAACGTCTCCGTGACCAGGTGGATACCAGTCGTGGATTGGAGAATCGTAGGTCTTGGGAGCCGGCAGCTGGGAATCCTTGAGAATGCGAGGATACCGCGACTGGTTGAAGGTCATGATATCGATATTATGACCCTCGTACTTCTTGATGATGTTTTGAGTGTCCTCGTCGGTGTTGAAGGAGTTCATCAGGACGAAGGGCACGTTCACATCGTACGTGCGGTTGAGGTACTCGATCTGGCGGACCGAGAGGTCGAGGAAGGACATGCCGTCGCGCACTTCGATAACCGACTTTGGTCCAACGCATCCCATAGAGGTACCAAGACCACCATTGAGCTTGATGACCGCGAGCTTGTTGAGGAAGCTGATAGACTCGGAGTTGGCGAGATCCTTATACTCCACCACCTGGTTTGGTTGAGGGGGCGCGATACGATCCCAGGAGAGGGCGTTACCCTTTGCTTTGTCGTTCAAGTATCTTCGGAAGAGGGCGAAGAAGTTGTCCATCTCAGTCTCGAATCTCTTCTTTTCCTCGGGGTCCTTGACCGTATCTGCCAGATTGTTGAGCGCGTTACGCATTTGGCTCGCTGCGACAGAGGTGGACGTGTTCTCGAACGCCTTTGGATTCGCACCGGGTGTGGTCAGCTGTGAATCCTTCTCTCCTGGCCCTTTAGCCGTGGAGATAGATGTTTTGGACATTGTAGGTGGTGAAGTGTGAAGATTGAGCGGCTTGCGCAGCTCTTGTGGCTTGGAAGGCCTGAGTGGAGATTCGGAAGTGTACTCAAAGCCAATTTCCTTGCGAGGTTTGAGGGGAGATTCTGAAGTATACTCAAAACCAATCTTCTTGGAAGGCAGACGCGGAACTCTGGGTGAGTTCGCAAGGTTTTGCCTGAGCGGGCTAGGCTTATGAGGCCGAAAGGAAGAAACAGAGTTGTGATTGGAGCCTTCCATTTTGTTCGTGAAAGGTAGAGGGTGTGAATTTGGGAGGGATGGAAGGTTCTTCAAGGAGCGCGGGATATCTGGGGCCAACAGGAAACTTCAAGTGTAGAAGAAACAAGACCGAGCAAGAGCGTACAATGACATCGCCGCCGAGCTTTAACATGCTAGGAAGTACCATTACTGGTAGCGGTGTGTACACTTTAGCCTAAAGCGCGGCTCTAAGCATGCTCATGCCTGTTCACGCTCGATTGTACGCAACACCTTTCTTCTTCATCTACGGATTGCAAGAGAACTTTCCAGTACTCACCACATGTGACTGCGACTTCCCATGATGTTTTCGCGCAAACCCTCCGTTCGCTTCTCCATTGCTCGCGGTAGAGGGCTTAAGCTGCGATGGCAGGGCGCTGCTGATCTTAGATGTCATCTTGGAGGGTGATCGCGGTTTCGCTTTTCGTTGCCTTTCCAGAGAGAGAGAAACATTGGTTAGCTTGAGATTTCATGAGACCACAGCACATGCATGCATGAAAGAAAGAAAGAACGCTGTCAGAAACAGAGAGATTGATTGAGAGGTATGGCAAACCCAGCCGGCAGTGCACACATCTAATTGGAAGACAGGTTACTACACTCAACCGAAGCTTCCCAGATTCTCTTTAGAGCTTCTGAGCAACCTGAGGAAGTACAGCTGCCAACGTCGAGCTTCAATTGCTTGCGTGCAGGTTTCGACAAAAGATGATGGTGGACTGGAAGAGCTTCACTTACCAAAATCACGACGAGCTGTGCCTGAATACTTCACAGGAAGCCTATGAGATAGTAATAAAGGGATTGAGTCCTCTCTATATCTCCTTACCAGCACAAGGGAGCTGTGAAGTCTTCTTGTTGCAACTAAGATATGTTGTTGATGTTGCGGAGCAAAAAGTTTTATGTTCCAGGCTCAACCCCCGAATGCCTAACGGCAGAAGCCGAGCTCATAAGCTACTCGTACTGGGTATAACGAAAAAGGACTGGTGGTTCTGACTCCCGCTTCGATAGCGTGGCGTGAGCGAGCATGGGTCGAGAACGTGTTTTGATATCGAAGTTTTCTTTAAGCTGAGCTGAGCAGGCTGATCATCACAAGCTTTCCGATCTGTGCATCGTCTAATTACTCTGTCTCCCTCTTGTCGGGACGGATCATCTTTCAATAAGGGGATTCTTGACCATCAGTGACAGCCAAAGAGTATCGGGACTGGAGGTCAAAACAGCCTCCAACACCACAAAAGTATATTTTCGTCAGGGGGAGTCTATTTCGATCACCGCCTTTCCCAGCGCCATGCGATAATTAATCTCAGCCTCAAGGCACTTATCCCGAAATTCATCTGTCACGCCCACCCATTTCACAGCCAAATTGGACGGAGGCTATCGCAATCGGGTCACGGCTCGGGAGCTAAACAATAGACGTCTAAGCCGATTTCGATTCTTTCAAGTAGCACCCCAGAACAGAAGCCGCCTTCCACTCTCCCAGAAAATCTAACCCTGTCAATCTGCAAGGCACCGGGGGATGTCTAAGATCCTATCCCTGCTGATTGGATGATACGATCCACGTGTGGCTTGTTACTCGCTGCGTGTGTTTTGTTGCTTTGGGAAATTAGATGTCTCTGCTTGTCCGATGTCCTACAAAAGGCTTTAATCCTGTACGCTTCTTGTATTACCGTCTTAATCAGGCTCGAGGAACCAATGCACTCTGAGACTAAGTATTGTAGTATGAAAGGCAGTGTGTGCTGCAGCCAGGGCGGGAGTAACTACGGACAACACGGCCATGTACAACTCGAGGATGTGAACGGTTAATCGCTGTAAACAGTGGTATCTTAGACGCAATGTACGCATAAGGAAAGAATCTTCTCAACCACTCCGTTTCTCTGCCCCCCATATTACATATCTCCTTAATCTGCAACCCTTTGGCTGGTATCTCTCTTGCTGAGGAAGCTCCGTCTGGGCCCGCCAGCAGGCTTCGGGCTACTCCGAATGGCACCTGCGTCCATGGGCTGGAAGCTGGTCTTCAACATTATACTGCCGTTGCCAGCCTTGACGACCTTCTCTCCGCCGATTGCCGAGTCGTCCACGAAGAAGAGGCCTTCACCGAGGTCATCTCCGGTGCCGAATATGGCATGATCCCTAACTTGCACTTGAAACTGAGTATCAGCTGTGCAGTTGACTTTGAACGTCTCGTGCTCCCACTGAACAACGCCTGAGGGTGACTTGATCGCTTTTGTCTTATGCACGTCTTTGGCGCCTTTGGGAGAAATTTGTTTGATGTGAACGCGAACGTTTGCAGAAGACGGGTATCCGGAGGCAGATAGGACGGTGAAGCTAGCAGTGCCAGCCTCTACCTTACCCGGCGTTCCACCCGCTCCGCTCGTTATCGAGGCAGCACCAAAGCTACGAGATCGACCGTGTGGCGGTGTTTGAGGAGCCGATGGACTTTCATCGATGATTGGAACTGCTCGCTGAGGAGTTCCCATCGCGTCGCCGTTGGTCAGCTCCTCTGGTTCGACAAAGCCGAAGTTCTCGCCGGAGCTAGTCTTCTTGCCTTTGAAGCCGTGTCGCAGGAATGAAGCACCCTTGACTACGCCACCACCGACCATGCCAACGCCTTTGACCGGAGCACCAACAATCTTTCCCGGCGTGGCAGCAAAAGTGCCCGAGAAGGTTGATGAGCCTTGACGAGAACGAGTGACGTAATCTGGCTTGAAGAGTAACCTCAATCTAATGACCCCCGACTTTCCATCCAAACCAAGAGTAATCTCTTGTGGTTGAAATGGATCGAGTAACTCAAGATTGATTGCGGCTTCACCTAAGAAATCTGCTTTGTCTCCAAAATCCCAGTCCATGACCCTGACTCGGAAATCTGCGGCGGTCCTAGACTTGACTGGGCATTCGAAGTGCTCATTCCAAACCGGGTGAAGGGTCTTCTTCTGGATCTTCGTTTTGTATACTTCCTTGCCGTCGAGCTCAAACTTACAATACGGATCACTGAAGCCATTGCGGTCAGCGGCCGGTAGGTCTGCAGCGTCGAGAACGTCGACACGAAGATATCCCATATTATTTATGCTTTCACTGGGATCGAGCTGCATCTTGACTGGTAAGTATTTCAAGCTGACCGTGATCCTACTAAGCGCCCCTTCCGAGCCTTTCAGAACAAGCTCAGTTGGTTTGTACTAAGCAGTATCAGTAATAGCTTGGTGCCCGTCTCTAGAGCAGATCAATGCTTACCAGACATCGCTGAAGGGTGTCTAGAGTGCTACCGGCCAGCTTTGCAATTGTGTGATCGACGTGTTCGTCACCTTTCTTATCCTGCTTTTCCCTGATGCGAAGTGTGATCTTTGAGACATCCAGCTCTCGTACGAAGGCCTCACCCGCTGTTATCAGCATGTCAGCCTATCAATCCAAGAGTGAGTAGTTCCCAACACTTACTTTCGTTGAACTGGGTATGCCTCGACCTAGCCTTTGAAGAGATGTAAGATGGAAAAGCCATATCGTCCATCAACACTTCGATGTGAACATTCGGATAAGATAGATTTCCTTCAACCAGCTTCAAAATGATGATACCCGATTCTAAAGTGATTTAATCAGCGCATCAAAGTTCTATTACGAGTGCCAGCAATAGATCCTTACCGTATTTGACCAATTCCTCAGGCGTGAGATGTAGCTTCGGTATCGGCTTGCTCCCGCCATTCTCTTCTTTCTCGCCATTTGCGAGTTGTTTGGCAAGCTTCGAATCAATTCTTCCAAGCTGATCTTGTTTCTCGTTTGCAGCTTGTACTGGATCTTTCTCTGTACTCTTTCTTGATACTTTATCCATACTCCCCCGTGAGCCGTTCAGCAACAACTTTCCAGCCACTTCCTTTGCCGCTTGTTCCTCGTCTGCTTCTTCCTCCGGATCTGCAACATTCAAAGTCGGGTAGAAGGCAGCGGTGAAGTTGAGTTTGCCTTTTGGGGCAGCTCTATCTTTCATCCTCAGAGGCTCAGACATCAGGCGTTTGTGATCGTGCACAACATACTCCCCGCTTTCGGTCTCGTGAATGTAGTCAGCTGCCGATAGCTCGGTGTGCCCAAGCGATCGATCTTTTCCAAGGTTCTCTTGATCCATGACCTCTAGCGTGAGCTTTTCCCGGGGTGAGTGCACCGGCACATAGATGACCTCGTCCCAATCTGGATTGAGATTGTTCTGGAACGTCACAGTCCTCCCTTTCTCTATACCAGACAGCAATACACGTACGTACGGATCTGATTTGCCCATGGTCTCTACGTTACGCAGGTCTCGGGCGTTCTGAAAGTGAAGTCGCACGACCCCAATGGGATTGACATAGCCGCCTGAACTGCCCATAACGCCTTTCAGTGCGACGGGCTTCCACTGCAACGTTAATTTCGCGCGGCCGGTCTTCGCACCTGCAAGATTGTACCATTCTTGACCCTTGTCCATCATTTGAATCATGTCAGCAAGCTTGATTTGGTATGTTCCCAGTATCGGGTCTCCTGCAATATCTCGATTGTCTTTTATCACCAGACCCAGTCTTGCTGCTTTCCGATCTGTGATGAGAAGTTCCTTTGAGCCATTGTCCCAGATAGGGTTGTTTGTTCTCTTGAGTTTACGTGTAACGTGCACCTCTTTGCCGTTCAGTAGAAGTACTGCGTAAGGGTTGAGTTGGCCAATCAAGCTCTTGGTACCATCAAGATCCTTAGCTTGCTCAACGGTAAATCTTGCAATGCCAGCATTCGACTCTGGAGGTGGTTCCATAGTCCCGTCTCCGAGTTTCGTGCCCTCTAAAACCGGGAAGAAGCGAACATCAGCCTGCACAACGCCCCGTGCCTTGCCATTGGCCATAACTTCAAGTTGTAAATTTTCGTGTTCAGCGACCTGCTCCAATTGGTCCAGAGCAAAGGCTGCTGTGCCGAGCTCTTTATCCTTCCGGTACTCATTGTAGTCGTACAATTGCAACGTTAAGGCATCAGTGAATGAAGTGATGATAATGTGCATAGTCTCGTTCCAGCGAGGATTCGCATTCTCCTTGACGATTTTGGTCTTACCAAGCGAATTCCTGCCGTTGAGAGACACAGCCGCGTAGGGATCCGGAGTACCAGCAAACTTATCCGGATTCTTCAAGCCTTGTGCGCCATGTATAGTGACTGCTAGAACGCCGATTGCCTGGTCCACGGGATTGCCAGCAAGCATCTTCGCAATCTCGATGGGAAAGACGTTAGGGTCGTACATCATTGGTTGGAGGTTACCATGTATTTGCTCTTTGATGAAAGACTCGAGACCAGGGACAAAATTGATATCAAAACCGAGGGTGTCACCGCCGAGTGGTTTGCACACATAATCGATGTCTGGTCGTTCCAGAAAGCAGAATTCGACCTTCTCAACATGAGGAAAAGGGATCTGAAGCTTCACCTTGACCCTCATCAGCCCCGAGAACGCGAAGTTTTCAACAATCACATCTAGTCCTTTGCTGATCATGGCCTTGCCGATCCTCACTTCAAGCACAACTTTAGGGTTGATCTTAGTCTTGAGTTGTCTCGCAGTGAGATCCATGGTATCGTTTGGCGTGAAGCTGAACTTCCAGTCCATGAGTACTGTATCGTCCTCTGCTTTTGGGTAGGTCTTGACGTGCTCCATTCGAGGTGGCTTAGATCCAAGTATGAATGTCTTCATGCGTAAGCTATCTAGGAACGCCGGTGTCGAAGTGCTCAGGACTTGGTCAACTGTGTTGATGATGGTGTCGCATAGAACCGGTGCATAGATAGGCCAGAACTTCACCAGAAAACTGTTGATCCACTCCAGGCTCTCAGTGTCCGTCTCCAACCGACTCTTTGCCATCTCACGGTTCATGTCATCGCGAAAATTGCGACGCACCCGGCGAATCGAAGTCCGATAGTAAGTTCCACATATCGCCATAATAATAAAAACCCAGGCAAGACCGCCACCGAGAAGTGCAACAAGCCATGAGGATAGACACGCAAAGATGATAACCGCCGCGTTGTGATACCAATCTGGGGGATGCATTGAGCGGACTTCCTCTTATTGTATACATAAATGCTCGAAACGGTCTTTACTTACCACCAAAGAACTTATCATCTAGTTTACTCTCGAGGAAGGTTTGATGATCTAGCAAGTTTTCTGCTCCCTCCGCTTCGGTAAGGCTTCCTTGACCGAATCTTGGTGCCCACCCCGTTCGCTCAACCCAACGTGTATTCTCATCCTCCGGTAGATGTCCATTGGGTCCCACAGTCTTACCATCGATCGTTGAAGAAGGAGCAGCTATCACACCTTCTTTACTCGGTGGAGGGAGGTCGTACTGGTCTGGCGTCCCGTCATCCTGGAGAGTCGATCAGCACCGTAGTTACTGGATCCGTGGGATGAGATCATGCTCACAATGTCTGTAGCAATTGCAACACCCTTGGGCTTCTTCTCGTAATGAAAATCTGCAGGGACATGCTACAAGAACACGTCATTAGCAAAAACCGCATCTCGTGAATTCCACTGACGTGACTGACAGATCGTGCTTGCGCAGCTTTCTCCTCTGGTGAAGCATGGGGGTCGAATTGGTATGCTGCAACACCGGCCTTCTTCGTCTCGTCGACCATGGATTGCTCAGCATCCTCCGAAGTGATATTGCTGTTGGGGTCGCGAGCTGCCTCTGCGGCACCCTGGTGCTTGAGCTCAACCGCGTGCGATGAGAGAGGTGACAGCATCGCTGCGGTCTCGAAGTATTGACTGCCTTCAAGATATCCGATGATGCTCAACTATAACCTCAGAAGCCGTAGGGACAGCTCAGACTGCTACCGGCGGAGGATTGTCGGTTGGAAGCCAATGATTGAGCACTGAGCTATACCTTAAACTCCGGACTTTACTGACTAGGATCGAGCGGCAGATCCGCAGGAGACACTTGGCGCCAATTTCAGGGGTCCTTCTTCCAACCTCCACTTAATACGATTAACTACAATTGTAGCAGCAGCGAAAGCAAGGCAACTTTGGGGAAAGTACGTAGCTACAAGGAAATCCACGCTTTTTCGCAGTGACACGCTTCTCCAATCACTTATCTCAGCATTCACCCGAGTGGCATCTCTCACATTCAAATAAGCGGGTGGGATGAATGGTCCAGATCAAGTAGCCGTCGCACGCAGGCCGTTGGCTTGCAGTGGACCAAATTATTGCCGCGCAACACAATGGCGAGCATCACACCTGTGATATTTCGCTTTGTGGAGACCATGACCCGAGTTTGACAAAGTACTAAGAACATGTACTACTTCGGCTTCTAGTAGTATAGATAAGTAAGAGTTGCATTCAATCCTCCATTCTTTATTGCTATTTATCTATCTCAATTCGTGTTATTATTTTCGCTTCGCCTTTTTCCTGAGTCAGTCAAGAATTCCTCCTCGTCATGGTGACTGTTTTTGCTACCATGTTACCAATTTGTCGACCATCACATGGCAGAGACAGAAGGTAACCCGAAACTGCAGCTGCTGTGTTACCGCAGATCTTCCGACGACCGGGTGCTCTCCAGTAGTTGGACCAATCGACTCCATGGAGAACCATTCACATCACGAAGCCTTTACGAAACTTGGATCATGTTGCTGATGTGATCTACGACCGAATTGTCAGGATCCGGGTAGTCTATTGAAGGTCTCCAGTAACGTACGGCTATTCCACATGACATGAACAACCTACCTCCGGTATGACGAAGAATAGGCCCATCTCAACGCTAACTAGTCCTTAGATGCCCTTCTTAAGGCGACTTCCGCGACCTAGACTGTGTCCCTATGGCTATAGATAGCGTACTCGTGATCACAAGGTTTTCGAGACGGTCTCGGCATAATATGAAAGCGACTGATGCTGGAGGTTCTCGAAGCAGAAAAAGTGACACCTTTGGTTCATTGGAGACCTCTGCACACCAGGGCATGCTCCAGAAGTCTGTGGAAGTCTGTACTCAACCTTTTTGCGTGCCCAAAATTTATATCATGAATGGTCGCTCGTTCTTTTTGCTTGTTGCTTCTCCCCATCCTCTGCTCACAAATCACCCTTCGCTCCCCGCAATGGCTTCTCTCAGCGAGCGCGTGTTTGGAGCGTTTGAGCTCCTAGACGACATTCTTCTCAATCCACCGATGCTAGACATCCTAATCTTCCAGCGCGTCAACACAGCTTGGAAGGACACGATCGCTAAATCGATCCTTTTGCAACGGAAGCTCTTCCTCTCCCCAGTCGCGCCAGGGCCCGTGAGTAAACAGAAGCACGGCCTTACGCTACATGACCTGGAATTCAATCCTATACTCCGAAAATCCATGTACTGGAACCCTAAGATCGAAAAATTCGGCGACGTCGAACTTTGCGGCCCGTCAGTTGCTTTCCAGAGAGTCGATTACCCTTCCGCCTTATGGAGAAAGATGCTCTTTACCCAACCACCGTGCGAAGCTCTTGGTGTGTTCAACGTCCAAGTACCCGAGCTCTGCACGACCGTTGCGAACAAGGATGGAGTGACAGTGGGTGAGATGATGAAAGGGATGATCCAGGTCGTCACTTTCCATCTGCACGTCGCTCTAACGGCCATCCGAGTAAAACTGATATGACATCGCCCAGAACCTTACAGAAGTCTCAATTAAGACATATCTCTGGTGTAGAATCTAGCTGCATACAATTTAGGTACATTACTTTAAACACATTTACCGCTCCGCTGCCTCCACCGCCGTAAATGATTGCCGATCTTAAGTATTCGGCGGACTCCGGAGCACATCAAAATCATATTTATGTAGATCCATCACCAGGCATTTACGAGCATGTTCTCTAATGGTTTTCACGATTAAAGACCTCAATGACATGTTGTGGTGTTCTCCATACATATATTGGTGCTTGTGCTCATCTTTGACATCGGCAATCATTTACGGCCTAGAACCACAGCTTCCTGCACGCCATCCATAATTGGAGGCCGACAGTGTACTCCATGATAACGACTATGAACAAAATGGGGGAAAAATAGGATGAATTTGCCGACTCGTTAACAGCATGGAAGGAAATTAACAGCTAAGGTAAACACTATGAGGCAGGAAGTATGGATCTACTCGTGAGCCCTACTCAAGGCCGGTAGGGCAATAGAATCAACGAGTAGTCATCTTTGTAATCCAGTGGCTTTGCACGCCAAGTACATTGCGTATGCTAAATTACAAGGTGGCAACGCTAGGGACAATTGACGGCTGATGGGGTTCCCAATGACCCCAGGATCTTCTCCACCTCACACTCCCTTCCACGAGTCGATTCGAGCGTGAGCACAATATCATCACTTCAACGACCCAATCGAATCACTCCGGCCGCGATAAGCTTTTGGACCTTGCTACGGATACCAGCATTCTTCATGTGTTCTGACAGCGCGGCGGGGTCGCCCTTTGCCTGCTGGAGAATGCTCTGCATTACTGGGTCTTGAAGTATAGCCAGGATCTGGAATCTACGTCAGCGGTAGGACCAATTTCCACTTGGAATGGCAAGGCTTACCTCTGGGTCCCGCTGTATCCGCTCCATTGTCTGCTCCTCCGTCTCACCTTCTCGAGCACTGAATTGTGCCTGCAAGGCCTTCTGTTGTTGCTGCTCGATCTCTCGTGCGTTGGCACCACCCTCATCACGCTCCGTAGCCTCGATGCAGACGTCAAGGCACTTGTTGTACTCCTTCATCGCAAAGTATGCTTGTGCTTTTCTCAGATATGCGCGGATGAACTTGTGGTCTCTCTTTATAGCCTCGTCGCAGTCTTGCACGGCGCCAGGGAACGTCATCAACTTGATTAACGCAGCTGCGCGGTTGCTATAGCCTCGCGGGTCGTCTGGCGCACGCTTAACCATTTCGCTGTAAGCTTCTACTGCACCTGGCCAGTCTGCTTCTTTGAACTTCTGATTACCCAGTTCACGTGCCTTCTCAGCCTCTTCAGGACTGATGTACGACTCCTTCTCCTTTGTTATCTGAGCTTTCTCAGCGGCGCGAAGCTTATTGAGGATGTCAGGGGTACGATGCTCCGTCAATGACTTCTGGTAGTTGACAATGGCGTTGGGCAGGTCTCCTATCTTCTCGTAAGAGGAGCCGATTCTGCCAAAGGCTCTGCGAGCTGGTCAGAAATGTCCATTAGTGTCCAAAGAGGTAGAACTTACTTCGCTATGATTCTGAAGTCTGTCCGCACCTCCCTACCTTCCTCGATAGCCTTTTCACACGCCTCTATCGCACCTTGGTAGTCCCCTTTCTCGTATTTGGCAGCACTCAGATTCGTTAGATAGGTGATATCCTTGTGCAGATCCCAAGCTTTGCTGTAGTGCTCGATAGCCACATCAAACTGTCTTTTCTTGTAGTTCTCAGTACCAAGTTTCTTCTCCGCCTCTGCGTCCTCCTTGGCCTTCTTTAGTGCAATTGCCTCCTTATCTTTAGGCTCTGGTTCCGGTTCTGGTGCGGGAGCCTTTGCTGGCTCAGGCTTCGCCGATGATGGCCAAAGATCAGGCATTGGTGTGTCCTCTTCTTGCTCCTTTGACCCAGCATCGCCCTCCCCTGGTCCACCGAATTGCATGTCGATACCGAGAAGTACGCTCATCACCTGCAGGAATCTTGGATCCCTCATCTCTTCACCGATGTTATTCGGATTCTGCTTCAGTCGTTGCAGTTTCCCCATGAATTGAGGGTCGGCGAGCAATGAACTGGTCTTAGGGTTGCTCGCGAGTTTCTGAATCAATTGGGGGTCACTGAACAAGTTGCCCAGGCCACCACTCGGGTTTCCCGATACTCCGTCTTCATTTGCCTCGGCGTCGATGGCACGTTTTACAGATGTGAGGCCTGATTTAGCTTGTGCGTTCTCTGGGTCAAGCTTGAGCGCTTCTTCGTAAGCGTCATGGGAGCCAACTAATGAGCAAAGAGTCAATGCTGGCACGGCGTGTAGTCCCTTCTTGTACTTACGTAGATCTCCTGTTCCATGTAGTGCAGCACCTTTTCTACCCCACCCCTTGGCCCAGTCCGGCTTGATCTCCGTTACCTTATTTGCATCCTCCAGCGCGTGATCGAAATCCTTGAGCGAAGCATAGGCACCTGATCGATTCGAATAGAGGACGTGGTTGCTTGGATCTAACTCGATTGCTTTCGAGAACTTATCACTGTTGCATATCAGTTATGTTTGGCCCCGAAGACAAGGTCACAATCTACTTACATAGCTTCCTCGAATTTCTTCTCTGCAAAGGCTTTGTTGCCTTCAGCCTTGAGAGCGTCCGCCATAATTCGTGAGTATTGGGAGACGGCACCGCTACTATGAGACTGAAATGCAGTAATATCCTGAGTGATGCTTGGTAGGATTGCACTTCGTGATTGAGATGCGTTCTTAACCGCTGGAAATTCTAGAATTAGCTAGAAATCTGCCCGCGATGGTTTGGAGCTTGGGCCACCTTTCGCTTCACCGCCCTGCAAGGGTATGCAGCAATTCCATCCGCTTGACACCAACAGTCTGGAAACTGACTTACCCGCCTCAGTGCAAGTTTGCAGTCAAAGAGTAATGCTACTACGATAGCATAAATCTCAAAGACGTTGTCGATATGGCTTCATCATCAAGCGGACCCGGCATCAATGGAAGCCTTATAGAGCTCACAAACACGCTGTACGCTCGCTGCGCACAACAACCTCCTGGAACGCAATTCGATCAGCGTGCCTTGCTCGCGCTTAATGTCGTACCAAAGGGCAAGGATCAGGACCAACTGCTCTTCGAGTGCATGCAGAAGCTCACCAACGAAGGTCTCTTCAAGCTACTTACGAAGGATGGCAGGGTCATATGGAGGATTGTCAGGCAGAGTGATGCAGCCAAGTACCGCCACTTCAAGCCTGTTACTGCTTTTCTTTACAAGCCTGATTTGAGGTAGATACAAAACCCTCAATGACGAAGAGCGCCTCGTATTCTCCTACATCGAAGCCGCGGCCCGTGAGGGTATCTGGACCAAGACCATAAAGATGCGTACCAATCTCCACCAGACCCTGATTAACCGTGCCCTGAAAGCTTTGGAGGCTAAGAATTACATTAAGCCTATTAAGAGTGTTAAATGGCCGGCGCGCAAGTATTACATGCTAGCGTCGCTACAGCCTTCTGAAGACGTGACAGGCGGACCGTGGTTTACGGACGGAGTGCTGGACGAGGAATTCATACATCAGATGTCTGCCTGGGCAGAGAAGTACATTAGAGGCAGGAGCTGGGTGCATAGTTCATCGAAATTATTGGGAGACAAAAACGCAAAGATGACACAGGCGCAAGCGGAGGACGCTAGAGCTCAGGAGTTGGAGTTGAAAAAGCACCAGGGAAAACCTAAAGGCGGAGTCATGCTTCCACTGCCACCGGGCTACAAGGGTTATCCTACTGTGCCGGAGATCACCAAAGAGCTTAATGCTTCGGGACTTTCGGGCGTTGTGATGAGAGAGTCGGAGATGCAGACACTACTCGATGTGCTTTGCTATGATGGGCGCTTAATGAAGGTCATGGACGGCCTAGGGTACAAGACTGTCCGGCAATCTGTGACCGACGAAGGCGAAGTCGCTGGAAATGGTCTCACCGAAGCGCCCTGCGGGAGGTGCCCGGTCTTCAATCTGTGCGAAGAAGGAGGACCAGTCAATGCAAGAAACTGCGAGTATTTCCAGGCGTGGCTGGAAACCTGAAGGAGAAAATCATGGGATAGAGCTCGCCGCTGACCAGTCTTTCGTCTCCTAGCTTTATCTGCGCGCAGAGCTATGGCATGGGGAGCGCACACTACGGTCTTCTACTGAATTACTTTAGAGCAGATACCCACGGATGGTCGGACGGCTGTTTGAAGTGCTCTCAAGAGCTAAGATGCTCTTGGGAAATACTCGCATTATGCTATGCTTTTGCTACTATTCTCGCGCGAGCCAACTTTGAAATGCCTCCTCGCGTCATCCACCAATTTTCTAGGCCCTCGGACCGAGAACCTGGGTTGCCCATCGTCCTTCCACAAATCCACCAGCTCACCCCGTATTGTTTTAGTCTCGTTCACGGGCAACTTGCCCCAAATGATATCCCAAAACAGTTTCTGTACAGCAACTAAGATCTCCTCGCCATCAACATTAGACGTTATATGTCCGCACGCTATCTTGACCCTCTCCTTTCCCGACTCCGTGTTCTTGGCGCGGACAAATTCCAGAAGTTTGTCAAGAGAAGCCATGAGTTCCGCCCATTTTCCCTCTGTGGGGAATATAATCGGTATTTCAGCCTTCAAACCTTCATTGACGCGCTCGTAGAACGTATCCCCAACGAAGAGCCACCGTTCTTGAACGTCATACCAGGCTAGCTCATCCGGCGTGTGGCCGGGTGTACTCAGGACCAGCAAACCAAGAGGCACTTTCGGATGGGAAGGACGGTGGAGTGCTTCCAGGTCGTGGGCCCAGTGCGTGACGGTGTAGCGAGGAGTGGTTATGTCGAGGAAGCGGCAGAGGGAGTGCGTAGCGAGATCATCTTCTACGAAAGACTTGCCGTGAACCGACGCTAAGATGGAGGTGGAAGAATCATCTGTGAATTGTTCGATCCCCCCGATATGGTCGTAGTGGCAATGTGTGCAGATAATCAGGTATGGTGCTTTATGGGAGTTCAAGGGCTGATTGTCGTTGGAGGAGATGGGGTAGCTCTCGAGGAATTGGCGGAGCGAGGTGTGTTCTACTGTCGCCGGACAAGAAGTAGTGCCACAGCCTACATCAGAGAGTACAAGGAGCGGTGGAGACGTATAGATCTTGGCGTAGATGAATGGTAGCTCGCCGTAATCGTCTGCTTCGACTATAAGGAACGTTGTGGGATTGAGCCGGGTACAAGTGAAGCATGTTGGTGGTAGGGAGGACGCCAGGGAGCTGTTTGCGTCCAGTTCATCTCTTGAATCCATTGAAGCTTTTCTTCGCATGGACTAGTTATTTCATCATTCCAGACACAGTGGAAACACCTGGCAGTGAGTGGCCCACGAGCGTGGCGTTTCGCGACCAAGGGATGTTCTCAACGATGCAGCCAGATATCGAAAGGTGAAGTCCCCATTCAAAATCTGGGGGAGATTATCTTGCGGAAGCGCTGGCGTCTTAGCCAATCGGCAACCTTCCTTGCAAGCGGGGGATCTGACCTGAGACTCTTTGTTCGGCTCGAAACCATCATCGTCGACGAGTCAAAGACAACACTTGTGTGTAATCGCTCAGAGATGGATGTCCTTTCTCGCGTGTTCTCCTCATCCACGGGCGAAGGAGGCGTCCAGGGTTTAGTAGTAGCAAGCATTCCTGAGATCGCTCTGGTACACTATGGAGAGCTCGGTCTTGGGAAGGTTTGCGAAGTGCCATTACAGATTACTTCCTAACCTCATGGCATCTTCTACGTAATTCTCGTGCTTGTTGTCTCCAACACGCAGTCATATTTCGAGCCTCAACGTTACGCGCCTCGCCTTGCCAAGCATTCGTGTCCCGCCTCTGTTAGTCGTGCATACACGAGTACCAAGCATTCCGGTCTCGACTGATCAGCGCCGGTCTTTCGGGAGTGGATGCCGTTTGAAATTCCCCATGTGTGGTAGAAACTGGGATCGTTTCGACGACTGTCCTCGTTTGACACCTTGGAAAGAGACTTCTTTGATTGGCTCAGAATGGCTTCACCCCCATCGACAGGACCAAGTAATATCTGCTTGTACATGTCGCGATGAAAGATCTCAGTACTGTTTCAGTCTATTGTTGTATGTTCCGCTTGTCCATTGTCTAAGTATTCTCTATTGTCGCGACTTGTGAAAGGCTTATTGGGATGTTCATTGTTCATTCTCTTATATTACATTGCATTCACCCACCTCCTGGTTTGCCCGAGTCTGCCATTCTTCCTTTCACTTTTCTTATTGTCTACTTTATCGAATACGCTGGTCGTGGCTGGTATTCACTTCGTATAACTATTACATTTACTTTTAAGCTCTCTTCCTTCCTCCAGTTTCAACTTTACACCCACAACTTTACGACCGACTACGATTAGATTCCTTCCTTAGCTATCGCTCATTAGTTCTTCAATCGATTCTTAATTCTCTCGCAGGTTCGAGATACTTTTGGCAGAGATATCCTCTAATCGAAGACCCTTCTTAAACACGACTTAGTCAAGGCACAATCACCATGCGTTCCTCTACTACGTACACTTTGACCTCCATTTTGTTGACCATCGCGAGTCTCACACAGCTGTCCTGTGGACATACGTGGGTGGAGTCACTGTCTGTTATTGCTCCAAATGGAACCTTTGTAGGGAGCCCGGGTTACGCCAGGGGAAATGGTACGTCTATACTGGTCTCACGTCTTTCTAGGTAAACACGCTGACATACCTACAGTTCTGCGAACAAGCCCTGGCTTTGGGGATCCTGCCATGACGAATCTCATCCCACCGAATGGCCGGCCCAACGGAAATGAGATCTTACCTACCGACAAGATGTGCAAAAGCACTCAGCACACCATGGATCAAACAGACGGCAGTCCGAGATTAAAGGCCGCCGCTGGAAGCTTTGTTGCTCTACGATATCAAGAGAATGGGCATGTCTCGCTCCCCGAAAACCAGCCTGGCAAGCCCCCAAATCGGGGAACCGTTTACGTCTATGGCACCACTCAACCAAACCCCAACGATGCCCTTCTTAGCATCCACAAGGTCTGGAACAGCGACGGTAGTGGTGGTGACAAGCGAGGTGTGCTCCTGGCAACACAGCCTTTCGACGATGGCCAGTGCTACCAGGTCAATGGTGGAAAGATATCAGGGTCGCGGCAAGCTGAATTCAAACACACTGCAAGTCAACTCATGGGCGCGGATTTATGGTGCCAAAACGATATCACACTTCCATCAGACGCGCCCGCAGGCAAGCCTTATACCCTCTACTGGGTGTGGGACTGGCCTACTGCTCCCGGTGCTGAACCCGGCCTCCCGAAGGGCAAGGCAGAAGTATACACCACGTGTATGGACGTCGACGTCACCGCGGCCAATCAGCAGAAAAACGTCGCGAAATACATGGATGGTCAGCCGATTCAGAACGCTGGTATCAAGTCTTACTTGAATGAGGCTGGCAATGGACCGACTGCCGCAGTCACCGAGAGCTCCCAACAGGCGAGTCCAACAACCTCTACATCCTCATCAGCTGCATCTTCGCAGTCGAGTCAAGCACCCAGTGTCCAAGTGGCGCCAACACAGCAATCTTCTTCCGTGCCTGCATCAGACTCAGGCGTTTCGATGCCCTCCACCCAGCCAGCTGTAGCGCCTCAAGTCTCCAGTACGGCTGTCGCTGTGTCTGAGATCGGTGATGGGCAACCTCAAGCGCCGGCCCCAGCAACATCCCAGGCACCACCTGCAGCGTCACAGCCAGCTGCGGCAACACTGGGTGGGATGACGACAGTCTACGTTACGAAAACTGTGACACAGCCGGTTGGGACATCCACATTGCAAGCATTAAGCTCGTCAGCGGCTCCTTTGGTAAATGCTGCCAGCGCTGCTTCTGGATATGGGGGCCGTGGGTCAGCAAAATTCAGGCTTGTTTAAGCAAAACCCTTGTCTGTCTTTTCACTTCATTCAATACACCCATAGGCTTCTTCCCTTTTGCTTCAATGTACAACAATCATTTTCTTGCATTTAGACCCTTACCTTGACGTTGGACGTCACAAGACTCGGGTCCTGTCGTTCATTTCGATTTCGATGGTACTTCTCGGGACCGACAGATGAGTAACGCATCAAGGCAGGATTGGGCTTTCTCATCACGAAAACATAGACTTGATCTCAATACAATCCTGAACATTACTCCAGTACATCCTCATCAGGCAAATCGATGTGATATATCATGCTGCTGTTCTCAGTCTCGCCAACTCATCAACTGCCCTCTAAGCTAGAAGCAGCTATGATTCATCGTGAAATGCTCTGTGAGATCGGCCGTGTATTCAGGAAGCCCCGGGCCGTGCCTTTCCAACACCAAGGCTTGACCCGAGGATCTAGGGAGCCCCACGTAGAGGCACACGAGTCAGCCTTCTTCGCAGAGACGGCTCCAGCCACTGGAATTTGGATCATGCATCCAGATCTGTCTACTTAGTACCGTATGAATACTTAATTGCCATCCATCGTTAGCACCAGTAGCTCCAAGTTGAGGAACGCCAAGGAGCAAACGTGTGGAGTCCTGACTAGAACCAGGGGTCCCTTCAGGTCTACCGAATAGAGAGACGGGCCGTAATAACATAAAATGGACCCGAATCCCTCAAGTTCGACGGCAGGCTTCTTTCAAGTGCCGCCGCGGGTAGAAAATCAGTTTTACGAAGACATTGCGCTTCGAAGAGTGCTAGCTCGTGAGCCTATAACGTTGTCGCTGTGCTTCGCAAGACTAAGAGATGATGTGTTCACTTGATAGTCTTCCTTCCTTCGACCGTCCAATCCTCAATTGAGCCTGACCTCTCGAGGTTCGGTCAAGAAGTATTGACAAAAAGAGTTTTGAGCTGGACTGCGGATGCGGAAAAGCATCCGCCGTCCCTGCGAAATTGGGATACATGGGGTGTGAGGAAGGATGAGCTGATTACGAGCGGAGGCTGGGGATCTCTCCAGCATATGGGAGTCGCTGAGGGGATGGTTGCCATAGCTTATGAGAAAACGCTGGCGGAGCACAGCCGTCCTTACCAGTTTGCAAAGTCCGTATGACATATCCTATCGACAAACTTGTGAAGAAGAGCTCATGATGCTCCAACCAGGTACCACCTCTGGACCGGCTCTTGCGCCAATGTGACGTGCCCCAGCGCAATGACTGACGGCGCAGCTCGGCTCCTTTCCAAGCTTATATCGCAGCCCTCCCTTCCAATAAAGACTCGCCAAGTGCTTGAAGCAGCATACGGTCGTCTGATATCACGAGACCCATCTGAAGCGTGGACATCAGGCCAATGGATGACCGAGCGTGCAGGTGGTAGCGACGTTTCCGGCACAGAAACTCAAGCAGCCTATCATCCCACCAGCTCTTCTCTCTCTAGCACCACTGGCATCGATGGCGCAGAACTTGGTCCTTGGCTCATTTCAGGCTTCAAATGGTTCTCCTCTGCCACTGACTCCTCCATGACCGTCCTGCTGGCCCGCACTCCGAAGGGCGTCTCCGCTTTCTATGCGCCTATGCGCTGCATTGTCTCAGGCTCGGATACCTGTAGTACCTTACAAGAGACTGAACTGAACGGAGTAACTATTCAGCGTCTCAAATCAAAGCTTGGCACACGTCCATTGCCTACCGCTGAGCTTGAGCTCAAGGGCATGCGCGCTTACCTCCTTGGCGAAGAGGGCAAAGGTGTCAAGGAGATCGCCACGGTGCTCAACATCACGCGTGTTCACAATGCCGTCACAGCAGTTGGTCTCTGGGGAAGAGGCTTGGCAATCAGTCGTGCCTTCGCGCGTGTGCGCGAGGCAAGTGGAAAGCTTCTCGCGGAGGTCCCTGCACATGTACGGACAATGGCAACACAGCACGTCAATTACAGAGCGAACATGCATCTTACCTTCTTCATCGTGGCGCTACTTGGTTTATCCGAGCAACCTACAACCTCTCCCACTTCAGGATATTCGGTTTTGCTGATGCTCTCTTCTCGGGGAGCCGCCGAGCTCCTCCTGCGTGTCCTCACACCTGTTGCGAAAGCTTTGACTGCCAAGGCCGCCATCGCAGGCTTAGCAGAATGTATGGAATCCCTCGGCGGTGTGGGCTATCTGGAGAACGAAGACATGATGTTTAATGTCGCACGTTTGTTTCGAGATGCCAATGTATTGAGCATCTGGGAGGGCACCACGGATATCATGGCTGATGATATGGTCAAAGTGCTCAAGCGGAAATCTGGCAGAAGAGTCATGGCAATACTGTCAGAATGGGTCGAGATGACGGTCGGGTCGCTTGCTGGGAGTAAAAGCATGATGCAGGAGGAAACGGGGAAGATTACTGGTGCGTGGAAGATTTGGGTGAGAGACATCGAATATTCGACTGCAGAGGAGTTGAACGTCAGGGGAAGGGAGGTCATGACAAGGTTGGGCTGGATCATATGCGCAATACTCCTGGTTACGGACGCGTATAAAGATGACGACGCGGCTTCCATGGAGGTTGCGAGGCGATGGGTGCGGTCTATAGGGCCTGAGCAGGGCGCTGAAGGCTGCTGGGAGGACGCGGTGAGATGGGATAGGACAATAGTTTTTGGTCTAGCGTCCAGGGAGCTGGCCAGACTCTAATTCTCTCACTGTCGACGAAGATCATTCCAGCGCTTATTGCCAAGTTGTAGTCCCAGTAGTGTAGCTCAAGGGACCCCCCGTTGTGGTTATATGGTATTCTTCTTATCGCGGATCACAGTGGAGTCTTGCACAATCTGTCACATTTTGAGCAGCTCGAGTACCATAACTTTGTTCTCATTCTGAACGGTAAATCGAGGTAGATCAAATACCACAATGACGATGCAATGTTCCGTACTCGCTGGTTTTGCGTGTTTACAGAGCCTCGTTTGACCGACGTCGACACATCAGCTTTTTGTCCTTGCGATAACATTAAAGACCACATCATTGCTCTACATCCTATTTTGCTCCGAGACTAACACCATAGTGAGAGTGGAATTGGCATTTAACAATGGCGATAGCAACTTGCGGTGCGGGTTTCAAACCTGCATTGCTCGTAGTAGATATGCAGGAGGATTTCTGCCCACCTGTGCGCTTCATCCACCATAAACATTACCATTGCCGATACTAAGGCTCACCAGACCCGCAGAACGGTTCTCTCGCAGTTGCCGGTGGCAGAGACCTCGGCTCCACGATCAACTCTCTACTCTCCCTCCCATTCGTCCTGAAAGTTGCAACGAAAGATTTCCATCCCGCCGACCACATCTCCTTCGCTTCCAACCATGAACCGCCAGATAACAAGCCATACGAGTCTTTTGTGACGATGACCAATCCCGCCAACTCGTCGGAAATAAGGAAGACGCGGCTCTGGCCTGTCCATTGCGTCCAAGGCACCCCAGGCGCGGAGATAATTCCAGAAATCGACACCTCGAGACTCCACGCGATTGTCGAAAAGGCCCGGGACAGGAGAGTCGAGATGTATTCCGGTTTTGCGGATGCCTTTGGCGGTAAGCTCGGAGCGAGTTTGGACCTGGGTGGTTTGCTGAGGGAGAAAGGTATAAGTCATGTGTATGTGGTAGGGTTGGCTGGGGATTATTGCGTCAAGGCTACGGCGATTGATGCGAAAGAGGAGGGGTTTGAGACATATGTGGTACGGGAAGGGGTGAAGAGTGTGGATGCGACGCAGAAAGGGTGGGGAGAGGCGGTGAGAGAGACGGAGGAGGTTGGTGTGAGTGTTGTTGGAATCGACGGGGACGAAGTGAATAAGGTCAGGCAGATTAGGTGAAAGGTCATTGAGGCTTGCGGATGGTTTCGTAGTCATTTGAGGGCTAGGAATATTTGAGGTGAATATACATCGTCTTCTTGCAAATCAAATCCTTCTGGTACCGCTTTATGACTTCGAAGTGTCCTTTTCGTGACACCTTATCACCGACCTGAAAGCAGAGTCAGGCGCATATGGCTCCAACACATATATTGAATCGAAGCTAACGTTTAAGTCCAGTGTGCAGCTACCGCCTCCTGGTGTAGACCTGTTGTCAAGGCTACTCGATACGCGGACGCCTTGGTCAATTCCCTTGCAGGGCCCATTGGAGATCCTCGTACCAAATTGCCGTTGCCGCATGATTTCATATTGCCACAGGCGGTGAGCTTATGGGGGGAAAGCATAGTCTTCAGGGCGGAGCACGTCCTAATGTCTTCGTTTGCGAGCACGATGTGCTTCGATTATACTATGCCGAAGGAAAGGATAGGTTACTTCGCTCAGACCAGAGCCTTTTCGCATTACGACCGCGCTGTTAGCTTGTATTGCGTTCTTCGAGTGGCTGCGGTCCCGACACCACCCTGATGCTTTCACTCATTTGGGCTCCGCAAGCAGATTATAAATCAACGCGATTGCATTTCATATTGCCTTCTTCGAGAGAAGAACGGTAAGAAATTGGAATGACCCGAAAAAGGAGGAAAGGCTTCAAGAACATGATCAGTACAGATGGTCGATCCTCCGAGATGGCGCTCATCTCAGCAATCTGTGCTGATGCGTCGCTTGTTGGTAACTTTTGTTGATGTTGCAGTTGGGACTTCGAGATTGCCCCTTTCGGCTACGCTTAGTTTCCTCAATAGCTTCATCTCACGAACGACCAACAATAACGACATCCGACACACTATCCACTACCACGGACATCTGATCCCTGAAACATGTACACATGCGTGGCTTTTATCTTATTGTGATTTGCACCGCAAATTGATTCGCTCAAGGTTCACCGTATTGTGGCCGATCTGCAACATGACCACGTGGTAATTCTAAGCTGTGAGCTTTGTCTTTACCCTACATACGGTACACTACCAGTCCACTGATCTCAACACCCCGCTCCTCAAACAAGTACGGTATGCGAAGCACTGCATCATCTAATCGTTGTGATCAGAACAAGAGTGGATCCAGCCATCCTCTTCAAGAGATCTCGCCGAAGGACTCTACATGAGGTAAGGTGCTTATTACCGCTAGCTTGCCACACATCCGTGGATTTGGCTGACCTTGTGCAACTATTCAGACCATATTGCAGCTCGCTACAAAGCTTTGCTCTTTGGAGCACAGATTCAGTCTCAAGTGCGTCTCCCAACAGGTGCTTCCCCGTTCCTAGGCGGCGATAGACCCTGCCACAGATCTGAAGTAGTCAGATAATAATTCACCCGCGTCGACAAACTGTCTTCTCACTTCACTGAACCACAGTAGAAGACCTGTTCCGCTGCTTAGCTGAAGGTGCGTGTCGTACCTCCCTCGACCATTGCTTTTGCAAGAGATCTGGCTAACCCAGGAGGTTATTAGTTCTTTCCGCAACTCTTTTCTGACAAGCTCGCCTCTACACCTCTTACAGATATCCACTTTGCTTGAGGTGTGTAAAGTTCTATGTTGCGTATATGTGGACCTTCTCTAAGTCCTACAATATCCAGATCTTGCTCCATAGACTTCAGTCAACACTACGTTCAAGCGTCATGTCCTCTTGCTAGACCTCGGTAGCAATTGATGTGAGTACTGTCCGTTCTGACGCTTTGCCTCTCACTATACAATAGATCTGGCTGACCATAACGTTCTCAGATCTACACGTAACAAGCGGTCACAAGACCTTCGAGCAATATGTCTACCACCAGTGAGTTTAACCGCTCATTCCATACGACTCCGGCGTTGGTCCGAGCTGAAAAAGGCTGAAATACTGAGCGCTACAGATCTCAGAATCATGGCTTCTGGCGGGAGCGATCAAGTCGACATTTTCTCGTGCAAAGTCACCCAGACTGCCGTTCTCTTGAAGATCCCCGTCGAAGTCCTTCAGCATATCTGTTCGCAGCTCGAACCCGTTTGGCTGCTCAAACTATCTAATACCTGTATGACCTTGCGTACCGCTCTCTCCTTTGAGCATGGTAACAAAGTATGGTACAACGTGTTGCCTCCGAGCATGTGGAAAGACGCGGAGCAGTTTCAAGATGAAGTGGAGTTGAGCCACGTCATGGCCCGTCAAGGCTCCACTTTCCACATTGCAAACGATCTTATCCAGCAACCCTTATTCCGCCGTAGACAGCAGCTAAAGTATTACACTTTCCAGGCTTCTACTCCCCCATCACTAATATAAGACGTATAGGTCCTCGGTACCAACTTCTGTCTCCTCAACAACGAGATCTCCACCATCTTTGAGTCTTGTCACTGGCATTGCTCATGTTCCGCGAGTACAGTATAATCTCTCTCCGATCCACTACAACGTCTCCTCCAAGCCTTTCCATTACTTGGTGGCGGCCCTGAACGAGAGAGAGCCAAATCACGCCCTTGGTGGTCCTTATGTTCCGCTCTGTAACTACAAACGCGAGATCTTGGGTAATCTGAACTTGAGGAAGAGATGCTACATCTGCCTCAATTCGAGGGGCTCAGATGGGAAGAGCGTGCATGTCTGGCGCTGGAATATGCTGTTGTGCCCAGATTGTTATAAGGAGTACACACTTAGTAAGTATACCTCCGCATTTGGAATTGATCAGGAAGGCTTATCTTTTCTTTCATAGCAATTGGAGCTCTCCGCCTTATGCCCACAATCTTCCCGGTAGTGAACTTTGTTCAGAATGACGTCTACCGGGTAGCGAGCGCGAATACGGAGATCTACTTCAAACCCGAGATCGATCATCTCTTGACCATCTATACGGGTCTCAACTTTCAGACCAATCTTCTGGTTTATAGGCGTTGGCAGCAACAAGAGGAGAAGTATCGTCGAGAGACCTCCAGCCTCGAGGCTCGTCGCCGAAATGTGCGCCGACTGATCCTGGCCGCAGCGGAGCAGATGTGGGAGGGCATCGATCCTTGTCCCAGCCCAAGTGTTTGCGCTGATACAGGAGACTTCCTTGGCTGGCGACCGCGCCCCCACATGCCCACTGAAGTGTCTTTCGAAGTCTTCCGTGGTCGATTTGCCCCGACTAGTAAGCTCAGAGAGTTCCTATTTCCGGACTACGCACTCAGCGACACCCCTTATCAGCTTCCGTACACTTCTGCTACCGGGTGGATGGAGGACCCAACAACGTCTCTGAAGAAGAATGACGATTTCTGTCAGCGGGTGACCGGGACGTGGATCTGCAACCAGGCTCTCAGCATGCTCTCTTGCTTGACGGATTGGCGTCATCCAGAATACAACCGTAAGGGGCGTGGTGGCTACGTGACTAGCTGGATGGAGGCCGTCAAGAAGTGGCACATCGCACGTATGGAAGCCGAGCTCGAGTCTGGAGCTATAGTTCGCATGGACTATGCTAAGGAAGGTCCGCATGGGGCCAGGCATCATTGGCGGATTCAGAAACTGAGGGCAAAGCTCGGTATGCAGAAGGAGGGACTTAGCGCCATGACCCCGCTTCCCAAGCACCCCGAACGAGGCGTCAAGGTCAGCAATGAAGCCTATGATGAATTTTCCCGTCTCGAGAAGCTTGCCTCCGAAGCCGAACAGAAGCGCGCCGAGGGTATCAAGCACTTTAACAAGATTGTCCGACACTCTTGCGTTGCTTGTCCGGACACCTCCCTCCTGTTATATCCCATGGGGTTTGAAGGCGTCCTGGAACATTTGAGGATCTGGCACCCAAAGCTCTACTTTACAAGCGACGACTTCCACGCCGTTGGATAGTTCTCCTAAGCTAGACCGATAGCATGCGGTACCGATGGCTGAAGTGCCCTGAACTCGATCCTTAATCTGCAATTTTGGCACCAGAACATCGATTGTTGTCGCCTTTTGGATCTTTATATATCCGCTGCGAGACTCGCATCATATATCGCTACGCAGTGAATCATACAGCACAGATCTGAAGCATCTATCGAGAACTATCTACATTATCTGCCTCACTCATTATTTGGAATTCTGTTTGCGTTTGTCTTCTATTTACCTGGACATCATAGCGTCGTCAGTTTGCTTGTCTCATTTCAACAACCTGACAGTTTTCCCAGCGACCCGTCCAATACTGCACAAAAGCGTCTTATCTTGCCCTGAATGGGAGTCGTCATACAGACATGTGTAGTCTGATACTTTTAGCTTCCGCTGATACTGCCATCATTCAAAGCAGATGGGACAGGACATCAAGATGTCTCGAGCTATGTCTCTGAACATATTCGTCAAAATCTTTTATCACGGAGCGGTTGGCGACCACGGCATCGGCCGGCTATCTCAGCCTCCCGCCAAACGGTGTAGCCTTCCTCACGAGCGCGTTTTGGGCGGTACAGCGAATGTAAAGATCTCTTGTAAGGCCCTTTGTCTTCGATCTCTACGTTTGCGATTTGTACTCTCCTTTCACGGCTCTGGCCATTCCCCTTTTCTTCTAAAAGCTTCATACTGACGATGATGGACTTCTATGGACAATTGCTTTCTGCACTCTGAATTCATTTTAGCATACTTTGAGACGATTGATGGAATCACGAAATCACGATTTATGAACCTCCGCTAGAATCGTAGTGATATTGTGCAATATCTGTGAACGCAAAGAAATACCGACCTTACCTAACGAGTCCAGACTAGAGAGCATTGTCAATTGGGCAGACTAAAACCATAAGTTAGAGCTTTGATAATCATGTCAGATCTGATTCTCCACATGTTCTTAAAAGTCTCGTGGCAATTGCATGAAGAGATGTCGCAAGCAGTTACGAACAATACTAAGCCACGGCTGACGTCAACAGAAGTATACCCCGGATTTCCTCAAAGGGGCGGTCTAGTTTGTCATTGGCCACCCTTTATACTCAGCCAACTTAAATTAGTTAGCGAGGATATCTAGGAGTTGACACTGAGGGGATCCCTGATGACCAGCTTCCAGGAAATTTGTGCGGAGGTAATTTGGTTCTGGCTCATCGCCGAATAATTTTCTGCGTTTGCTATCAGGGGAGGCTTGGCCACGTCGATCAACACCGGAGCTTGACCGCATCTGATAAAGACCGAGGGTCGACCTTCCGAACCCAGTGCCGTTGTGCGCACTTTGCTGGTAGAACACTTGCGGTGGGAATGTTACGACACGCAGTTGTCTACTACGCCCTGTACGCGGTGAGTTCTTGCGGTAGCTCTTAGATGCTTAGACTACAGACCACAAGCTCGAAGGACTTCTGATCTATCGAGCCCTCGTCTCGAAGCCCGTAAAGGCTGACTGGACGATAGACTCCCCAACAGCTCTGATTCACTCAGACTCTGGTCCCAATGTCTATTTAGTGGTCATGACCACCGTATCTCACAACCTCCACGATCCTAGAGTATAGCAAGCTCGCCGATGACTGTCGACGTGCCAAACTTTCCGCAATCATGCTCGGAGCATCCTTCCTTCCTGCACGTTTTCGAACCTCTGAGACATCCTCTACCTCATCAAAGCCGAACTGGCTCAACAGACAAATCACTCCAGTTCTTCAGTCCATCTCAAGACGAGCATGTACACATCCAATCCATACTATAGTCTTCGTCGCCTTGTTGGCAAGTACCACCTACATTGGTCTCTTGGAAGGAAGCTTGTTTGATCGCACAACATCTGTTTGGAATGGATCGAGACCCACAGACCTCAGCTCGCTGGTCGAGGGAAGCAGAAGGCTTAAAATTGGCGAAGAGACCGCCTGGAAGTGGACTATAGATGATAATGGCAAGGTCGACAGCGTCGATGAGGTACGTCAACGCCGCTGTTGTTTTTTCGAGCCTTCCAAAATTGGGAAAGAATCTAAATCTTCCATGATAGGCCGCCGAGCATATAGCATTAATGACTTTCGTATTCCCTGGTTCTTTGTCGAATAGCTCTCCACAAAGCGCACCACTGGTGGATGCGGTTCCTATACCAAGTAATTGCTCCGCCGGAGTCTTACCTTCAACATCAAATCCTCTGTCCCCAATTTCGCAAGACACCACATTGGTCTTCTCTGTACCATTCAGCGAGGCCTCCGAGTTCCTGGCAGCAGTCCAAGAAATCCCGAAAGCTGGGGAAATGGCAGAAGGAAAGAATGCCGAAGCAGCACACGAAGAGAAGAAATGGATCATGAAAGCCGCGAAAGCCCATGGCCATGGCTCAGACGGTCCTTTTCGTAGTTGGGCTGCCAATGCATGGACGGAATTTCTAGATCTAATAAAGGTCTGTGTCATCCTATCCTAACGGCGCGGGGAGTCTTGCATAATTCGAGCAAGCTGATATTTTGCTAGAACGCGGAAATTCTAGATATCGTTATTATGGTTCTCGGATACCTTTCTATGCATCTGACCTTTGTCTCCCTCTTCTTGTCAATGAGACGCATGAGATCGAACTTCTGGCTTGCCACGACAGTCCTCTTCTCGTCAGTATTCGCATTCTTATTTGGTCTCACGGTCACGACCAAGCTTGGGGTCCCGATAACCATGGTGCTACTCTCTGAAGGACTACCCTTTTTGGTCGTTACAATCGGATTCGAGAAGCCTATTATCCTCACCAAAGCGGTCCTTTCTGCGTCTCTAAACTCACGGCGCCAGGGTGCACAGCAAAGTCTGGCATTAGCTGGAGCTCCTCGCGACAACTCGCCAATGACCATTCAAAACGCGGTTCAAGTTGCGGTCAAAGAGAAAGGATTTGAGATTGTCAAGGATTACTGTATTGAGATTGCCATCTTGACTGCTGGAGCAGCCTCAGGGGTTCAAGGTGGATTGCGGCAGTTTTGCTTCCTTGCCGCTTGGATCCTTGTGTTCGATTGTCTACTACTTTTCACATTCTATACTGCTATTCTCAGCATCAAGCTCGAAATCAACCGTATCAAGCGCCATGTAACCTTGAGGAAGGCTCTAGAAGAGGATGGAGTGAGTCGACGGGTTGCGGAGAATGTTGCGTCAAGCAACGAATGGCCAAAGTTTGATATGGATGGAGGGACCACTCGAATCGGATCAACATCTACTGAAACAGCAGTGTTTGGTAAGAAGGTCGGTGATAGCAGCGTACCGAAGTTCAAGGTGCTTATGGTGTCCGGGTTCATCATCATCAACGTCCTCAATCTTTGCACCCTTCCCTTCAGGACCGGGAATAGCAATATCGCGCTATCGAAGGTCTCCGGAATCTCCAATGTTCTGACACCCCTTCCTATGGATCCTTTTAAGGTCGCGGACAACGGCCTCGAAGTCATCTTTGCTTCAGCCAAGGATCGACGGACTAGCACGGTTGTCACGGTCTTGCCTCCTATCAAGTATGAACTCGGATATCCATCCGTTCACTATGCAGCTCCGGACGATACTGCGAGTTCGATATTTGATGTCGAATATACGGACCAACTTTTAGATGCCGTTGGTGGCAAAGTCATTGAGGGCGTATTGAAGAGCTTGGAGGACCCGGTACTGAGCAAGTGGATCATTGTGGCCTTGACGATGAGCCTTGTCCTGAATGGCTACTTGTTCAATGCCGCGCGATGGACCATCAAAGAGCCGCAGGTTCCAGAGCAACCTGATGTTGATAGCGCCACTCAACGCCAAACTGCAAATCATACAAGACTAGATGCTTCATACGCTAACACCAATCCTAACGCCGTTTCTCACGTGAATGGTGTTCTTCCAGAGCTTGGGCCGACGAAAGACTCAGACGGTACTGAAGCCAGAGCCGACCGAACTCAAGTAGAACGCGAGCAGATGCTCCGCGACAAGAAGGCACCGCAATTGGAAGATCATGAGCTGGTAGAACTGTCACTACGGGGCAAGATTCCGGGCTATGCTCTGGAGAAGACTTTGGAAGATCCGACGATAATGAGTCGACTAGCATCTCTGACTAGAGCCGTTAAGATAAGGAGATCAGTTCTATCAAGAACCGCTACAACATCAAACACCGGTAGCCTTTTGGAGGACTCAAAATTGCCTTTCGAAAGTTATAACTATGAGAACGTTCACGGAGCATGCTGTGAGAACGTCATTGGTTACATGCCCTTGCCGCTTGGCGTGGCTGGTCCACTCGTGATTGACGGTCGAAACTACTTTCTTCCCATGGCTACAACTGAAGGCGTTCTTGTAGCAAGTACGAGTCGTGGCTGTAAGGCCATCAACGCTGGTGGGGGTGCAATCACTGTGCTGACTGGTGATGGGATGACTCGAGGACCGTGCGTAGGCTTTGAAACACTCGCACGCGCAGGTGCTGCCAAGATCTGGCTTGACTCCGAGGAAGGACAAAGAGACATGAAGAGAGCTTTCAACTCGACAAGCCGTTTCGCTCGACTACAGTCGATGAAAACAGCGCTGGCCGGTACGTACCTCTACATCAGGTTCAAAACCACGACAGGGGATGCTATGGGTATGAACATGATCTCGAAGGGTGTTGAAAACGCTTTGAACGTCATGATGACGGAGAGTGGCTTTGACGATATGTCCATAATCTCTGTGTCTGGCAATTTCTGCACCGACAAGAAGCCAGCTGCGATTAATTGGATCGATGGCCGTGGTAAGAGCGTTGTGGCAGAAGCCATCATCCCAGGCGAGGTCGTCAGGAACGTGCTGAAGAGCGACGTCAATGCATTGGTTGAGCTCAATACCAGCAAGAACTTGATTGGAAGTGCAATGGCTGGTAGTATTGGAGGTTTCAATGCACATGCAGCGAACATTGTAAGCGCAATGTTCCTGGCAACCGGTCAAGACCCTGCACAGGTTGTGGAGAGCGCGAACTGCATCACCATCATGAAGAAGTGAGTCAACGTCCCTGACTAGAGTACTTATTGTTGCGCCGCTAACTCCAACGTAGCTACAATGGCAACCTCCAAATAAGCGTCTCCATGCCATCCATCGAAGTCGGCACGATAGGTGGCGGCACCGTCCTAGAACCTCAGATGGCCATGCTCGATCTACTCGGCGTTAAAGGTCCACACCCGAACAATCCTGGCGATAACGCTCGGCAACTTGCACGCATCATCGCCGCAGCCGTCCTTGCCGGCGAACTCAGTCTCTGTAGTGCTTTGGCTGCCGGCCACCTTGTCAAAGCACACATGGCGCACAACCGAAGTGCGGCGCCAACGAGATCCAGCACACCGGTGTCGGCGGCATTGAACGCTGCGCCGAGTCGCGGCCAGGCGATGGAAGGGTTGTCCATGACAACTGGACGATGATGGACTTGGAGATCCGGCCAAGACCTTATACAGCTTCCTATGGGAGATCTAGACTACTAGATTCGGAGTTTGGGGTCTCGCTTTTGTCGTTCGCTTCAGCGTAGACTCCCCTTTCCAGCGCCTCGTACATAACTTCTGCCGTTCATATGGTTTCCCTTTCTACTATAAATATGGAAGGCTTCGATTTAGAGATTGTTCCACGCGGAGAATTTATTCAGTTTCCTGCACAGGACACACAGCGTAGACGCTGCGCCACGGCCGCGTGCTGGGTGCATCTTCCAACACGCTGGAGTACTTAGAAGACGGGAACCTGCCGACCTCGTGGTCCGATATTTTATTCACTTGCTGTTCATGCACGCCCATCAGCTGCTGCGTCTTGTAGATTATTAAGTATGTACGATCTCTCTGAAGCTCATCGATGAGCTTTCATACCCTTCTCCGTATACGGGATAGGTACGAGTACGAACTCCGTGCCCCCAATACCCGGCGCTACGAACAATACCATGCTCCCCAAGTATATGCATCCACACCAGGCCTAAGACGAGAGTCATCAGAACCAGCCAAGGGTCCACAAAGCCGGTAAATGCGGCCACCTGCCCTGCCAGTCCGCAAGGATATCCGGCACCCTCTCATCGAACCCGACCCTCCCCTTCCCCGACCCCTCACTCCACCCCTCCGCACCCTTCCCCTCCCTCTCCTCCCTCGCCGCCCTATTCAAACAATCCGCCAGGTCGATGATCGCGTTCCCCCCCACGAGCGCCTCCTCATGATTATCCTTGATATCGACATTGATGACATGCACCGGCCTGTTCAACGGCGCGCCCCTGGTCAACAGATCATCCACCACGGCGTCCCAGCACCGTTCCTCGCACGTAATCACCACGTCCACGACACCCGCCTCCACCCCCGCGCTGCCTCTGTCGGAGCGGTGCTCCAGCCGCGGCCGGCCGATGCTCCAGTCCTGCCAGCGCTCCGGGCCCCACTTGACGTTCTTGTTGCGCTCCAGCATGTTGAGGAGGCCGTTGGCGCGGTAGAGGCGCGCGTCTTTGGCAGAGAGCTCGTCGTAGATGGAGGTGTAGGACGTCGTGTTGAAGGCGTACACGTTCGGTTGCGTGATGCTGGGCCCGGGCAGTCGGACCAGGGAGCCCGTGCCGAAGGAGAGGACCGGGTAGTGCGAGGCGGAGAGGCGGAGGTGGGCTTCCATGGATCTGGGGGTGGGCGGGCATGGTTAGTGGTGGTGTGAGTTGAGGGCGTTTGTGAGATGTATGATGTTGGGTCTGGTTGGACAGGGAGTTTATTGAGCAGATGGTCGATGCAAAAATATGATTTCTTCGAAGCTAATGTACATGACTCTTTTGAAGAAACAGTACTTCGTGTTCCTTGGGTGCTTGTTCAAGAGTCCATGTGCAATACGCGAATGACAACACGACTTGCCATAGTGCTACTTGATACGTCGGAGGTGCAAGTACCTGGCGTGTAAAAAACTGACCTGTTTTGATTACTCGCACATACGGTACAGAACTTCAGCTTGAAGCCTCCCTCATCCCTCTGTGGCCCACCCGTATCTGATAAGTCTTCATCGCCGGCTCCGTCAAGCCCCGCGCTCTGTGTGGGTACAGGCATGGTTTCTGGTGGTGGTGGAGGCGGGGGTGGGTTCGGGGGTGTCGCTGTCCGTGGAGCTAATCGCGCCAACCGTGGATCCGATGCCATGGTGATGGTGGGAGAAAATATGTTTCAAGGAGAAATGGCGAAACAGTCGATGCAAGGGAGTCGAGGAGGTTGTGGGTTGCAAGTTGTTTTCAGGCTGAAACCCTTCTCCGTCCGATCTGGTGTTGGTTAGTTGTAAGGGCATTGTAAAAGCTACAGCAAGATGATGAGGGAGATATATGAATGGAACGTGTGTTCAGATAATTAAGTTGCGTATTTATGTGTTGTCTTCATTCCCAAAGGGTAAGACAGCTCCAATAAAAGGTGTTCATCATGTCGGACCTTGGGAACTATTTTGAGAAGTGATACACCGAAATGGAGACTTACTGATAGTTGAGCTTTCATGACAGCAAGCGATGATTGAGTGGAGTGGATAGCTTTTGAGCTTGATGAGGCTCTTATGCTGGAGGTCCTCGTACCGGCCGTTGTCGTCGGTTCCGGTTAGCCTCCATCTCAATCTTCAAACGTAAGCGAGAAGATGAAACGTTAACCCCTGCAGATCGGCCGGTATTGACTTCACGGAATCATACCAGGCAACTCTTATGAAGGATCGACTTGTACATGTCCCAGATCTACCTACGCTCCCCTGCGCGTGTGAATTGCCGGTGCTGGAATACTAATATTGTTTGTCTAACAATCACTCTACCGTGGCTATCGTGCAGATCCTTGATGTAGCACGGCCCTGTTTCAATGCCATTGTTTGACGATTCACACACCGCTGCGTGACTGCTCATTCTCATATCGACAACAGTGCTTGGTGAATGGATACTTTGTATATATATGACTGTTGTTGGATTCTGAAAATAACTTCAAATCTCCGCCATTCTAAAAATAAACTCTGCCGGTGAACGCCGCGCCGATCTAACAACACAGATGATTCGGCCTGACCCACCGCGCTATAGTGTGCTCCTCCAGCTCCACCCATTGCAGTCCTAGTCGCCAATATTCGTATCCTGCAGTCATTCCCCGACGAACTCATACAGATCAGGCCATCTGTCAGACCGTAAAATAATCACGGCCAATATTGATCCAGCGGGTATTCGTTTTGGCGCCCAAACAGAAGCCTTGACAGCCGTTCCTTCCAACGCCCACCCCTCCAACCATACCCTTCTACTCCGTCTCCGAAGCCGCGGCGCGAATTGCGGGCTTCGGTTAGCTTCTCGAGGATTATCTACCAGGCTCGAGGGGATCTGCGACGGTGAGGGCATTACAGACCTTCTGGGAAGGTCCATAGCATCTCCACATCGGTCGTGAACGAGAGCACCTCCGGAATCAGCTACAGCCGCATCCCAACGCTATCGAGGACCGAAAGGCTCACCGCTGGTCATACCTGACATAACATATCGGCACCCATATCGCCTGGCCTACCAACGTTTGCGCCGAACCTACAAGCCACCCTTCCTTCTTGCAAACACAACACAACATACGACGTACTCTTACTTTCCAACGCAGTCTTGCGGCCAAACAACCTGTACCAGTCATACCGATCCGGTGCTGCTAGCACAACACTCTTCTTGCTTCATTAAACGTACCGACACAGTGACCGCATTCCGCCATCTTGCAAGTTGCTATCTGCAGTGGTTCGTAAGCGGACAGTGCACTGATAGCTCACAGTTTGACGCTGACGTGGTTGGGACATATAAGAGGCGAACCTTTCTCAAACACACCATGACTGCCGTCCTTTCACCCCCTTCTACTCCTTCTCCCTCCGCCCACCGCACCCAATCTCCTTCGTCAAACTCAAACCTCTCCACGCTTCCACCTCTCAATACTAATCCGTCGACAAAACGTCCGAACCCACAACGACCGCCATCATACGCAAAGAACCGAATGTCAACCTACTCTACGGCTTCAAACGCCTCTCAGAACCGATCACGTCCTCCGTCACATATCTTCCCGGTTTTTCATTCAAGTCTGCCATATGCAATTGTCCGCGACTTTGCATATCCGACGTTGCATCCTTTGCATTATGGACCTCCTGCCGAGCCCTCCGGCCCGGCGTCGGGACTTTCCACCCCTTTGAGTGAGCAGCGAAGACTATCAGATCCACCTCCAACGTCGTGGGATAGTTCAGGAGGCCAATGGTCGGCAGGGCCGTGGGGCGGCGATGGATTTTATGGGAGTCAGCAACTTCCTCAGATGGCATACGGAGACGGGCCACCGTACAGCGAGGACGAGGATCTACATAGCCCGGTGGTCGTCAGCTCAAAGCATAGAAAGTCTAAGTCGGCTTGGGGTGACTTTGGCGGTGGAAATGGTAGAGGACGAGGTAGGAGTCCGGCAAGAGGCGGGACTGCAGGCGATTCGGATGTGATGATGCCAGCGAATTACGAGGGAGACCGAGGTTTCTTCACCGGGACCAACGGTGACGGTAGTGAGACTTACTACGTCGGTGAAGCAGACGAAACCGCGAATGGTCCAGGAGGAGAGCTCGTCACATACCCTCCAGATCAAGCTCGGCATTCCATGCTTGCTCCTAATACGTACAACGTCGCCGGGCAGCGAGACTCGCACTTTGCAACCACCCTACCCGATCGATCTTATGTGCAAAAAGATCCTCCGGATGATTCTGAGGATGACACGTCAGAGCCCGACTATCGAGAAAATCAATCCCGCTATTCCCGAGACTACCAATTCACCATCGCCTCACCAGACGAGGAGATGCATGGCAAGGCTGTGGCACTCTTTGATTTCTCACGAGAAAATGAGAATGAGCTCCCCCTTGTCGAAGGCCAGGTCATTTGGGTGTCATACCGGCACGGACAGGGTTGGCTTGTAGCCGAAGATCCGAAGACTGGGGAATCGGGCTTGGTGCCAGAAGAATACGTCCGGCTATTGCGCCACATCGAAGGCGGATGGATTTCTCTCAATGGCGACCTTTCTAACCCCGCCGATGGCGGATTTCTAAGTCCCGTATCAGCCGGTCCTGACTCGGCGGTAACGCCCACGCAGGCAGATCCTCAACGACAAACTGCGCTCGGAGGACATTCTTCACAGTCAAGCAATGGTAGCAACGTCAGTGGAGAGAAGCACCCACCCATGGTATCGACTTTTTCCACCAGCTCGAAAGATTTACGCCCATATCCTCAACATCTACTCGGTACGCAGGCCGGGCAGACACCGCCACAGGTCATGCACTACGACGGAAAACGACGCGGCAGTCAAATGGGCACACCGACGCAACAAAATCCTTCAGGTGATGTTAGGAGAGGCAGTGGGGATTCAGGGGGCTCGAAGAAAAATAATACAGCGGAGACAGGAAAGGCTGATGTAATCATGGAAGAAGAGGATGATAAGTCGATAGAGCGGTAGCCTCCGGTAAAAGGCCAACCTAAGGCGTTAATTCATCATGTGGTTCGGCGACGTCAGCTGCAAATTTGTGCATCATTCACTTCTACCCTGTCCTTCAAACTAAAGTTTCTTTTCGGACTGGCCCCAAGCCTCATGTTAGAATTCCTGGATTCCAGCTTGCAGAACAGACCCTGCGCGGTGGACGGCTTCTTTCGTAATCTCACAGATTGAATGTCTGGACGAATCTCTATTATTATCTTTGGACTTTTAGCGTCTTTGTGTACGTATGGCGTTTGGAAAGAGGCCATCCCCCGAGTGAACCAATCAAAAGACCAAGTTCTTCACCAGTCCGTTGTTCAAGGGCCGCATTGACCATCAACTACGCACGGGAATTCATTGTTTTCAGAGTTCGATATTCGTTCAGGCCCAGCACCGCTGTGACACGTCGCGAACCTCTCTCCACGCGCGTGCCGCGCCTGCCATCACAGCCGCGACCACACCCACAACCGCCAACATCAACAATCATCCTGTCTTCCCCTTCCCCTTTCCCTTTCCCTTTCCCTTAACCCCACCCTCCCCACTCCCAACACCCTCCCGGACCTCAACATCCGCACACAACTCCACCAACCTCGCCGAGATCTTCACGCCCTTTGCGCAGATGCTGAAGGACTCGATTCGTTTGTGCGTGCAGAGGTGGGACGAAGGGGAGGGGGAGGGCGAGGGTTGGAGGTGGATCATGCACATTTTGTTTCGATTTGATTTTGGTTTTGGTTCGGTGTTGCTGTTGCTGTTGCTGTTGCTGTTTTTTCGGGGGTACTGGTGGGTCGGTGATGGTGGTGAGATTGGGAAAATAGCAACCGAGATCGGGATCGGGATCGGGATCGGGATCGGGACTGGGACTGGCGTTGTTGAGGGTTGTGAGTGTTGAGTGTTGAGTGTTGGACGCCCGGTGGAATGGGGGCCAGGGAAGGGCGCGAAGTCAGGTTTTCGCTCAACTGACTGGTCGGTCGGTCGGTCGGTCGGTGCGGTCGGTGCGGTCGGTGCGGTCGGTGCGGTCGGTGCGGTCGGTCGTGCTGGTTAGTTGGTTGGTTGGTTATATTGTGTTTTGATGTATGAGAGTTGTGGATCTCACTCTGGTGTTGAGCGGCTGGTGCGCGTATCGATGTCGATGTCGATGTCGATGTCGATATCGATGTCGAATTAGAATGTAGGTTATGGGATCTGATGGGTTGGGTTGTGTGTTGAGTACGAGGGTAAGGTAGGTTGGGAGTTGTACACTGACGGACGGACTGACTGACTGGTTCGTAGATTGGCAGGACTGTCAGAGGAGAGCGCGGTCGAAGATGAAGATGAAGATGGGCTGCGTTGGAGGATGAGAGATGTGACAGTTGTTCGTGTCTCCTGAAGAAGAAGAAGAAGAAGAAGAAGAAGAAGAAGAAGAAGAAGAAGAAGAAGAAGAAGAAGAAGAGGTGTGGAAAGGTGATGGGTAGAGGGAGTACGGGCACGTGAGAAGTGTTGTTAGGTTGTCTGTGAAGCAAAGGGAAGGGAAGGGATTTAGGCATCTGAGACCGTGGAGTGAATTCATTCTTGTTCTGTTGGGAAGACGACTCGAGATGAAGATGGCTTTTGTCTTTTGCTTTTGTAGACGGCTATCACAATGGCTCTTGAAGTGCCTCACTCCTTGAATGGGTAGAACAGATGAAGCAAAGGGAAGGGAAGAGATTTAGGCATCTGAGACAGTGGAGTGAATTCATTCTTGTTTTGTTGGGAAGACGACTCGAGACGAAGATGGCTTTTGTCTTTTGCTTTTGTAGACGGCTATCACAATGGCTCTTGAAGTGCCTCACTCCTTGAATGTGTAGAATAGAAAAGGCGAGTTATGCAGCACAGGCTAACAGCGACATTTGGTTCCGCACCTCATCCACATCCGTAACGCAAGACTATCCCTCTAACCAAGCAAGTCATCCAACCCACCGCCAAGCTTCTGCCCTCCAGCTTGACTCTGCGCCTGCACCGGGCTCTGATTCTGCGTTTGTGCCGTAGTCGACGTGCCAGTCGTGCCCCAGATACCCGCACTCGCTTTCTCCTTCGCCATGCTTGCAAGGTTTGGACCTTGATTGCTTGGTGTGCCTGTCTTTTTGATGCCCGCTCCTGCGCTTGCTGTAGACCATAGAGAGCCGAAAGCGTCTCCACCTGTTGAAGACGGTTTGGCTGTGGAGGTGGCTTGGATGTGAGAGTTGGTGGATGTGAGACCTGGCTTTGAGGTTGGTTGGGATGGTGTTGAAGGGACTTGGACGGAGGTGAAGTAGTTTGGCTGAGATGCTTGATAGCCGGTAGGACGTAATGGTTGCTGTTGCGCGAAGGGTGGAGGTGAGGAGAAGTTGTTGGTCGTAGACGAATTCGTGGTGTTGTTGCTCGGTGCGGGGGAGATCGACGAGAACCCGACAAGATCGTTTAGATTAGCTCCTTGTGCGCCTGAAACCGGTATTGGAGCTGCATATTGAGTGGTAGATTTTCCAATCGCTGTTGCTGATGGAGGTGGTAGACCTTGAACAGAGGGTTTCGAGGAGCCTTGCGTGGTAGGTGTGGCGGATTGAAAGTCATCAAAATCATCATCGTCTGCTCCGGTAGCCTGCATTGTGCCAAAACCATCGTCCAGATCATGGCCGGCCGTCTTCTTACCGTTCGAAGGCGAAGCTAACGCAGAAGCGCCGGCCACGTCGTCATCTCCAAACGAGAAGAGGTCCACCTCCGCTTCTTTCTTCTTTGGAGTTTCAGTCTTTTTATTTTCCCTCCGCGCACTTGACGGTGTTGATGAAGGGTCTGCTTTCCGACGTGCAGAAGCCGTCACAGCACCCTCATCGTACTCATCATACTCCTCGAACCGATCTTGTCGGCTACCGGAATCCTGGAAGCCTCCTGTATTCCCTCCGAACCCACCTCCATCTCCATACACCCCTCCACTGTAACCACCATATCCACCGGCGTCTTCGCTACCAAAACCGCCATATCTGCTACCACTTGACGTGCCTCCCATACCCATCCCCCCTTCAACTCCTCCAAACTTATTTCGATTCACTCGTGCCTTTTTCCTCTCCGCTCGGATCCGATCGACGTCGCTCAGCAGTTCCGCCAGTTCCTTTGCACGGTTCCGCACATTGACACCTTGATCTTTACCGTTCTGATCAATGTAGTGGAATTGGCGCAGCATTTTGAGGAGGGAGAGATGGGACCGCGCATCGTCAATCACCCTTTCAGAGCCATTTTTGATAAGGAATTCAAGGAGTTGGAGGCCCTGCAAATTATAATCAGTATACTCTGCCGAGAGAAAAACTGGAATAGCTAACTTTGTAAATCTGCCGCCATTCCTCTGCAGCTTTCTCGGTGAAGCGCTTGTAGATCATAGGCATGATCTCATTAAGCATTTGACTACACCTTGACATTAAAGATATCCGAAAAGGTCAATAAGGTATGGACTGACTAGCTATATGTGGCATTGGCAATCTCCTGCATCAAGGTTGAAGATGCCCCCCATGGCTCGTTATTTGTAGCTTCTCGAACCTGGAAGTTACTCATTAGAAGACATATCTCAAAGCCGGACAGTGTGTATAAGTACCTTCGACTCCATCTCTGTATAATTCATGACAGCTACAAATTACTCTCTGAGCTTTGTCCGGCCAGAAACTGCCCAATGGCCCCTGATCGGGGAGCTTACCATTCTGTACTTTCCTCACCCCGGCCTTCAAATCGTACAGTGTCAGGTTGCTGACCTGGTCTTTGAGACTGTTGAAATCCATGGTGAAGTCTGGGGCTGAAGGAAGAAGGCAAGAATGGTGGTACTGTTGAAAGTAAGGATCGCATCGGCCCTTGAGCTTATGTGTCGTGAACTGCGCTTCTGGTCAGGCTTCGGGATACGGAGTACACCAAAGATGCCGACCACGAACGGCAGTCCACTTGTGCAGTGCCTTGTGTTTAGTATTACATCCATTCACATTTTCGGAATCAGAAGACTCTGTGAAAGAAGACGACGCTTTGGTACTCTGTGAACATGACTACTACAATGCATGCAGCCATATCCTATTGGCTAATCGAACAATGTGCATGCTATCGCCGGATTTTACCCCTGACTCTCCAACATAGCAAACAATGACTTCGGTTCTTGCACTTCCCACACAAACATACATATATGTTTCACGTCATTGATGTGCCTTAGCGTAGGCGGAGTGAATGGACATTGACGAAGTTGATATCCATTTACCATATACAACCAACAGCGCTTAACATCCACCTCCTCTGAACAGAATAGCCTTCGTAAACCCGGTCATCTCCCAAAGTGCTTCACCTCCAACGTCCTCAAGCCAATATAGCTAATCCCACTAAAGGCAAAAGCCAACTCGAACCCGATATCCCCACCATACCCCGGCGTGCCAATGTGCTGCCCAATAGGCCCGATGAACCACACCTGTGCCATACCCATGACCGCGCCAAAGACGCCGAAGCAGAAGGCGATGATGGCGGCGATCCCGGGAGGAAGTTTGGAGGGCTGATCGTAGATCTCGGGGTGGTAGCCGAGGTAGCCTCTCTTGAAGAAGAAATGTTCGCCAAGAGCGATTCCTTCGTAAATGGCGAGCCAATAGCCCTATTTGTTGATGTTATCATATTAAACCGGTGACGTCGTGGTTGCAGCAAAAGAAAGGATGCTTACGATGAGCAGCATGAAGTTCTCAAGCACGGACTCGAAGTGTGAGTAACCCGGTATGGCGATAGCGCAATATACAAGCGTTCCTATGAACGTCCAGATGAATCGGGGAATATTCTGCGTCCAGCGGCCCATAACTTGCAGACTGAAGGTTACGGAGTAAATGTTTGGGCAGTTGTTTGCGATAATCGATAGCGCGAGCACGACCAAGCAAAACTGTCCAAAACGGCCAAAAGGTGGGAAGAGCACCGCAGCGAGCAAACCACCGACGCCAGATTCCTTGTAGCCGGCCAGATATTCTGGAGTATCTACTGAAGCGGTCGCAACTGCAAGACCGAGCATCTCGGTGAAGCAGAGCGGGAAGATGAGGCCCGCGAACGTCCAGGCAAAGACCTTAACGCGGGAGGAGTTTGCAGGCTGGTAGACCGTGTAGTCGGCTGCGTAACTGGTCCAACCAGTCCCAAAACCGAAGACAGAGGCAGCGAAGGAGAGAATGGAGCCGGCTTCTGACTGGCCGACACCCATTGGCAGGTTTGAGAACTTGCCGGAGTGGTCAAACTCGCCAAGGACGATCAAGAAGATGATGAAGCAGGGGATCCAGCTCCAGTATTCGTAAGCGTGGACAACCTTGTAGCCGAACAGCGTCACAAAGAAGGTCGCTGCTGCTATGATAATGATGCCCGCGTATCCTGGGACGCTGTTGTTCACTGCATTCAGCAATTGCGCGCCAACGATTACATTGACAGAGGACCAGCCGACACAAGCAAGGATGTTGAAGATCGCGACTGAAGACGAATCAACTCAGATCGCTTGCCCGTTGCTTCGTGCAATGAAGAACCTACTAATCTTGACGCCATGAAATCCGAAGTAGAATCTCGACAGAACCATCTGGCGCAACCCAAACCTTGGTCCGAAAGTCGAGAAGAAGCAAACGGGTGTGATAGCGAGGATGTTGATGAAGAGGATTGTCAAGAGTGAATCCACAAACCCCAGCTGAAACACTGTGACAGCTAGGGCACCGATAGCGAACGAAGAGACGACCATGTTGGCAGAGAGCCACTATTGTGGAGTGATCCATTAGCACCCATATGCAAGATCACCAGTTTCTTATATCTGAGACGCCGTTCGCCTTACCATGGTCCCAACTTTCATTAAGCTGTTGTCTGTCCGCTCGTTTTCCGGCACCCTCTCAATACCTCTCTGCTCGATCTTGAATCGCCCAGCAAAACGCTGCGTTCGGGCATACCAGGTATTGCCGACCTCAAAACTTTCGCCTGGAACAGCGCCGGTCTCATCCTCGAAGGGACGATGCTTCTCCATCCCAATGGGCGAGCCGGTCTCGATATCATAGTCGGCGTGCCCCATTATCGCTGGTCTTGAGAGCACCGGTGCAGTGACTCCCGATGGTCGCGTGAGATGACTTTAACTGCCCACAGCGGACTGAATATATTGACAGGTTACCGGCAGATGCAAGCAGCAAGAGAAGAAGACAGGTTTCATGGGTCGATGATAAAGTATACATCAACCATCAGCAGTAATGGGAAGTAAAGCAAGTGACGCGCATGGAGGTCGCCGGTGGGTACCGTATCAGCGGGATGTGCATTAACAAAGATAAGCCTGTGAGCCACACCCATATCCACCCATCCGGATAATCCGAATCTCCATGTGTCCCAAACCCCGAAGAGAAAGTGGCAACGATGGCTCTAACGAACTTTATCCCTTGGAGGGACGCGCTAGGTGGGACCCTAGGATAAGGTTAACAACAGTCACATAACCGCGGTAGACGTACATCTTATGTGGTCAACGAAAGGGATGCTCTTGCATCTTTAGCCAAGCATTGTAACGTAAATTAATCAACTGTATATTGCATACTGTGGACCTCAAGCTTCAGATCTTGAAGGAGAGCAGCATACTGTGGGTAATTGAAAGTAGACGAGCGATAAGGTATCCGCCGCGGTGATTGGACAATGGAGTCGCACCGAATTACCGAATTAACTAGAGGTCTAGCTTCTGGAAGCCCGGGGCGGAACACCAGGGTTGGATGACACTTCACTTCGTTAGATCGAAGTGATAATCCATGTGTCGCGGTACTCTGCAAACGCAACAGATGTTTCACTCATTTGGACAAGAGATCGTCGTTGTCGAAGGCCAACCCCACATTTATTCCCCGGAGTACAGGGCTGCCATGTTGGCCGGCACCATGGGACGAATGACACCATAACAGCGCGCCATCCAATAGGGCTGGGCCAAGGGGCTGCGACGGCATGGCGGGATACCTTTGACTGGAAATACTTGATATTCAACAGTACAGTCTTTCCTGTGCCCTATGTAATAAACCCCAAGAATTACTGTCTAAGTTAAGATGGCGAAAACGCTGATACCGATATATTTCGGACTCCTGAGTATGCAAACAAAGATGCTGTCGCCAAAACATATGCTAGAAGATTTGCATGGAAGGAGTGATGATGCAAAGGCGAACGCGTAGATCATCGGAAATCATCGTCACCTGCCGCCTCGTTATAGATCTGCTCAACCCTGTGGACGAGCTCTTTCGTCTCCCGCGCGATCTCGAAAGCCATTGGAGGCAGGCGGTTGTTATGGTCCTTCAACCTTGCCGGATCACGGATGCTTTCGCCCTCGGTGTTGGCGTTAAGGAGCCTGGTCCTGCAGTCAGAAAGCGTGCGCATGACCGGCTCGGCTCGATCTCGAAGCGCCGTATTCCCTGTATTGCTGATGGCTGTCTCGGTTGACGATAGTACCTTGCCCACCAAGATCACAATGTCGTTCGTGTGGTCCCTTATGACGGAAACACCATCGTCAGCTCGGACACTGCCGACAAGGGAGTGGATAGAGTGGACAAGGCCCTCCGTCTGGTCATCGAGGTAGATCTGCACTAGGTTAGCTTGAATTCTCAAAGAGAGTGTAGGCTACGGCCAATACCTTAAGCTCCTCTATCTCGGTGTCTTGCTTTCTTAAACCGAAGCTCATTTTCATCGGAAGCCCCAGGCCATTGCCATTGGCTAGACCACTCCTTGACGGAGGTCGGCGCGCAGTCCATAGCTCCTTGCCCTGGCCTCTTGAACGCATCGACGAGGCTCGTGGCGAGCTCATGGAGCTATAGACGGAGTCACCGCCACTGGTCCTGCCATGATGGATATTGAAGTATCCTGGCGATTCGGTCGGCAGACTCCCATCATCGTCGTCCTCGAGCTCGCCAGCCGGCGTAGGTCGAATCTTCACCGTCCGAATGAGCTCCACAACAGCCGAGGTAAGGTGTGATGCAGCTGCGTCCAGCAAAGAGACGGGGGAAATGCCATTTGAAATTGCAAAGTTCTTCGACGCTGTGATCAAATTGTTGGCAGTGGCTGAGACTCTCGTCTTGAGCTTGTTCCGTTGTTGCGCAAACCCATCCTCACTATCACTAGAGGTTGAGTCACCAATGTCCTCCGTGATATGCCTTACGCTTATCACCACAGCCTTCATGTAGTCCAGGATCGACGCAGGCTCGTTAGTCCTTGCAGTTCGGAGAAGTTCATCAATGGCAATCTGGAACTTCGTGACATGCACATCCCGGACTAGGCCGTCTGAGCTTGTCAGACCACCATCTTTGGCATAATTACCAGCATCAGGTTGCTGTATCGATAAACCGAGAGATGAAGCTCGTAGACTTCGAAGCTGTGTCTTTGTCCTGGCATATCTACTCTTCCATTCCTTGACCTCCTCTTCAAGCTTATGAACCTGGTGGACAAGCTGTTCCTCTCGCTCCCATGACTGACTGCTGCGATCTGAAAGTGATTTCATTTCCTTCAAGAACGCGGACGCCTCTTCCCTCACTTCATTCGTAACCCGCTGCTGCTCTCTAAGCTCTGTTTTCAACGCTTGATAATCACTCTCAAGACTTTCACAGCGCGTCTTCCACTCGCCACCATCACCGCCCTTTCTTGACGCCTTTTCCATCTGTGACCGAAGATCCCGCTCGGTGTTCAAATGATCCGATCTGACTTTATCCAATTCTACGTGAAGGGATGTATTCAGACTGAGAGCATCTACCAGCTTGATTTCGAGATCTGATCGTAGATCTGACCATTCTGTACGTTCCAGATTCGTAGCCTAACATAGCACATTTTCAGTACATAGACCACCGCAACGAGCTCCTCTTTGATTCGTAACACTTACACTTCCTCGATCCCTTTCGACATCATGGAGCCTGCTCAGCTCCGAGTCCTTCTGCCGCAGCCGACCTTCCACGTCCTCGAGCTTTTCTTGAAGCTGATCAACTTGCGCATGGTAGTCTGCAATGGTCTTCTTGTCCCTTTCCGAAGCCCCCATGCTCCGGCTTGTGGTGTTGGTGTCCCTGCGACTTTCCCTCCTCCCGCCAGCTCCCTCTAAGCCAAAAGCGTCACTCCGGTTGTCGTCGTCATCCTCCACACCACTCTGATCATCATCGTCCTCAACAAGTGTACTCTTATTTGGAACAATCGTGTTGCTCTGGAAACTCTTTGGCTGTGGCCTGCTATACTCGCTTTCCGGTCCACCAGTACCAGGAATGCCTAACCCAACGGGCGGTGATCCTCCAAGGGAGCCATCCCTGGATGGGAACGGCTGTCCTGGTCTTCCAGGTCCTCTCGGTGGCGGGGCTTGACCACGAGATCCGGGCCGCATGCCAGTTGGTGTTCCGCTCCGACTCGGCGGACCTCTCATGCTAGCAGGACTGCCAATGCGCTCAATATCCGGCCCTGCAAACCGTGGAAATCGGCGCTCTAGCTCGTAGAAGACGTCGGTGGCTAGATCTCGAAAGCGGGCGGGCGGAAGTGTCGATAGCTTTTGTCGCGCCTGATTGCGCTTTGGGTGGAAGTTCTCCTTCGGTAGGAGAAATGTTGGTACGTCGCTCGGAGAGCCTGCTGGTTCGCTCCTACTCTGCCTAGCAGAATTTTGCCTCCGAAGTAGCTCGTCGTACACATCTGTACTCAATTCCTGGAACTGCACCGCAGACAGGCGCAGCAATTTATCTCGAGCGCGAGCTACTCTCGGGCTGCCTTTCTCGTCCCGCAAAGACGGCGCCAAATATCGTTTCAGCACTCGATAATGTTCCAACAGACTCTCCTCCATCATGAGAGCCTTCTTGGTTTGGCCGTCGGACAGACTTGCTCCGTTGCTTGATCGCGCGATCGAGCTTGGCGGTGAAGGGCTGCCTGGACTGTCACTTGGTCTTCGATTCATGCCGTTCGACAAGCTTCCGTCCATTTTGTTCAAAATCCCAGATACCGGTGGTGTGACGAGCGCGCCACGATTCGTAGTGATTGAGGGCGAGTATAGAGATTCTGCGGTGTTGATTGATTGGTACCGCGAGATGCCTGACCATTCACTGCCCGCCACAGACACCGGCGACAGAGTGCCCGATCGACCATTCATGATGTGCTCGTACGAACCTCGGATTCTAGATTAGTAAGTAAATGTGTCGAGTAAGGATAGGCCGAACGGTATGGTCGTCTGAGGTCGTCAAGGCACCTACAACAGAAGTGAAACGCAGAATGTGAAAGGAGCGAGCTCGGTCGCAAGGCAAAGACCGTGAAGGATGCAATCGCATTAAAGAATGTGTGAGGAAAGGATGAACCTCCAGGAACACTCTACGAAGCACCTGTGCTTAAAGTATCATTGTCGAAACCGCGGCTGAGCTTGCACCTTGTATGCACGGTGTTGATCCCCTATTGCCGTATCCAACGGCAGAATGGTCGGTGTAGGAAAGGTAGCTAGTCTAGTGGATGGAGAAGCGCTTGGCTTCATGCAGGCATCTGGTTGGTCGCCGTCCCTAAGTACCTAGAAGCTTATAAAGGCTTTAACGGAGGATCTGGAAAAGCCACAGAGTGACAGCAGAGAAGAACATTTTGGCGCCTAAGTAGACGACAGTGGAACTTGTCTACATCTTTTTAGGCTGGCCGCACGGGTTGGGTTGACCCGGTTGGGTTAGGTTTGGGCCCCGATGCGGGTCGGGTTGCTGGATATTCAGACCCCGTCAAGCCGGTTTGGACTGAGGTAGGGTTCAAAGGTTCAATTTGGTGGGTTGAATCATCTCGCCAAGACATTCATAAAGAAGTTATACACAACATCATAAGCGGTGTTTTACGGAGGCAGTCAGTTTTTATGTACGCATAAAAGTTATACCTTCATATAAGCTGTTAATGCAGTTATTATACAGACGCCACTGTGACAAAGACCCTGCTGGGTTACGCCGCAGAAACCAGTTCAAACCGGTAGTGGGTTGAACCGCATTTGGAAAACCCGCCGCAACCCGAAACCCCATATGGTCTGGGCCCTATGTGCCTCACCCCGATCTAACCCGAACCGACGGCTAGCCTAGTACTGGGACGACTTTTCTGTTCGAACCCCTCCCGGTCCACGGGCCGCACTACGGATGCTAAACGCATCTCCATCTTAAGGATGTATGCACTACTCCAAAGAGACTGGGTATCTTGACGAGAAGTAGTACACACTGACAGTACACGGGGCACTGCAAAAGCTCAGGCATCGCAGACTGGCGGGATCCTCCACCTCTGGCCATCAAGCAGTAGTGATGCCATCTCCTTCCCCAACCATCCCCTCACCCGTCTGTACGAATTTCTCCCTTCTCAATCGGTAGAACTTTTCCAGGCAATTCCTTCTCTGCGCCTGCGTCCACCCCTCCACGACCAACGCGAATTCCGTTGCGTTACTGAATCCAAACGTCTTCGCCATCGTGCAGAACTGCCTCTTCATCACGTCCTGCGGTGGATGGTAGCGGTATTGCATTCCATCCTCGCCATTGCGCTTTACTGCGTCATCCTGACTCCTCCCAAAGACGTACTGCTCCGCCAAGCCAAGATCATTGCCCGCTTCTTCTGCTCGTTTGCTCAACCGTGCTTCAACTTTCGAAGATCCAATGACTTCTGAGTTCTCATGTGTATACTCGACCCCTGCTCCGGCGAGTATGCCCTGCACAGGGTCGCTCTTCTTACTCGCTTTCTTCTTGGTCGTCGGATTATCCTCTCCTTTGACCAATGCAGCAAGCTGGCTCATGGCACTATCTTCTTCCTCTCCGGCCAGAGGATCCTCCTCATCGATTGAGGTGTCATCCACATCATGCCCTATCACCGCAACTCCAGCCTTCGACTCCGCGACATTGGTCTTGTTGACGATATCTCTCAGCACGATGTTGTCATTTTGGTAAGCAAATAGATTCGCCAGGCCGAAAATCTCTCCCTTTTGCTCTTTACTCTCTTGTACCCCCTTGAAATAGCGGCGCTCAGTGGATGCAGTGTAACCAATATTAGCCTGCTGTTGCTTGTAGATCTGGCGCGCGTATACAATCTCTTCGATTGTGCCTGCAGACACGAGTCGAAAGACCTCCACGTCTCGGATCTGGCCGATACGGTACGCTCTATCTTGAGCCTGCAGGTCGTAGCTAGGGTTCCAATTAGGGTCAACGATGACAACCTTGTTAGCCGATGTAATGTTCAGGCCGACGCCGCCAGCTTTCGTTGATATGAGGAATACGAATTGTCCGGGGTCGCTGTTGAAGTCATCCACCGTCTTGGCGCGGTCTTCATAACTCATCGCGCCGTCTAGATAGCTCACGTTATAGATTGTATGATTGAAAAGCATATGTAGCATCTTGAGCAGCCTTACGTTGTGCGAAAAGATGAGAACCTTGTCGCCGTTGCTGTGCCAGAACCGCAAGAGCTTCTTCAGAATCTTCCATTTCCCACAGAATTCCGGGTTCGAGTAGTTGAGGATAGAGTCGCGGTTCCTATACAGCTCTCTCCACTGATCCGGCAGCGCGACTTGTAGCATATCCATATCCTTGTCTTGCTTCTCTTTTGAATCCGTACCTTGAGGTATGAGTATGGCAAGGTGGTTGCTGAGCTTCTGAAGGTTCGAGATGGCTGGAAAGACATAGCTCTGCCATTTTCCACCCAATGGTTCCGGAAGATGTATGTTGCAACACCAGCCAGACTTCTTTCCAGAGCCACAAGCACATATATCCGAGGACGTCTTAATATACTGGACAATGTCACTGTCCAACGTATTCTCGTACGCTTCTGCTTGCGTATCTGTGAGTGGACAGAAAACCACTCGATCACTCTTCTTTGGTAGTTGGTCCGCAATCAATGTCTTCATTCTCCGTAGGAAGAACTCCGGCAGCAGGTTCTCAACGAGCTTTTTCGCGGTCTTCCTTGCTTTGCTAAGCTGGTGTACGGTGGCATCATGCGATTGTCCTATTTTTAGTGGCTCGCTGATACTGGCTTTCCAAGTGGAAATCGGTCCGAACTTTCCAGGGTTGGTCCAGTTGAGTAGAGTCCAGAGTTCGTCATATGAGTTCTGGATAGCTGTACCCGTAAGACCAATTCTGCAAAGAGCATTGACCTCGTTCATTGCCTGTGTCGTCTCTGATCTTCTTCCCTTAATAACATGGCACTCGTCTGCAATGACACAATCCCATTCAACCATATTGATCGCGCTCTTATTCATCCTGTATGTCGTGTAAGTTGTAATCATAACCTCTGTTCTACCTCCCGTAGCTGCTTGTAACGCCGCCTCCTTAGTCTCGCCATGGTAGACATCGACGTGCCACCATCCCCATCGTCGAAATTCGTTCTTCCAGTTCTCGATCAAAGTCCCGGGACAGACTACCAACACTCGCGGATACCATGAGGCCCCTGCCCTTCTCATCTTTCGCATGCGCTTGGCGTCTCGCTCATCCCCAGTCTTGCCAGAGGCCGCTGTGAGAAATGCAATGACCTGTACAGTCTTGCCCAAACCCATGTCGTCTCCCAAAATCCCTCCTTTCTGATAAACGAAGAGCTCATGCAAGAATGATGTGCCTTGGACCTGGTAGTCTCGAAGCCATTGTGCGATCGGCGCTGGGATAATACCAAGTGAGTATGGTAGCTGTACGTCTTTATAGCGCGCAGAAGGTTTTCCTAAGGGGAAGTCAGGCTTCTCTTGGAGATGCTCGAGCTTCTCATCATCCGAAAATTCAACGTCATCGTAACTTGGAGGCAGCTTTAGCCCGGCTTGTTTGAGAGTTGCCATACGCTTCTCGAATCTCACCTTTCGAGTCTGTAAGTAGTCTGGCAGGGTGTACTCCATAAGGTCATCGTCAGAATCATCGTCGTAGTCCTTCTGCTGTGCCGCTGACTTCCGATCTCCGTCCGCTGATTTACCATTTTTCTTGCTCAAGGTACGTTCCTTTTCGACTGCTTTCGCCTTGCGTGTACTGGCTGCTGCACGCTTCCTCTTGACGGCTTTACGGTTCTTGAACTTGGTGTAGACAGCCTCGCCATCCTCGTCCGACCATTCCACCTTCTCACCTTCAACATGCACCGCCCTGACTCGCCGTGGGTCTGACGTGGCGTCATCCTCTTCATCACTTTCAGATTGGCTCACTGGAGCTTCTCCGACTACTTCTGCATGAAGACAGTTCCATTTTAGTCTAGGTCCTCCGCTCTTAACCATTAAGTTCAAGAAACTTACTCTCAACATACTCGTCAACATCTCCTGAATCTCTCCTTACCACGTTTGTGATCTCCAAGTCATCATCGCTGCTCTCCAACACCAACTGCTCACCCATATCGTCGTTGCCTGATGACGATGGTGGGGTGAAGAGGGGCAACTTCAAGTTCGCGTCGAGAAAAGACGCGCCGATCACGCTAGCTCAAATAATATCCATTAAGCAAGCAATTCACCACCAATTCCTCGAAGGTCCCCGCAGTCAAGCTCTGTTCCTCCACTAAGCCATCCCCTGGCAGTACACCGCTCGTCAAAATGCCTCTCGACACTTCAACCTACACTCTCGCCCTCCTCCGTCTCGACGGCCGCCGCTGGAACGAGCTCCGCCGAATCCACGCTCAGATATCCACCCAAGCCGCCGCAGACGGCTCCTCCTATCTCGAGATGGGCAACACAAAGGTCATATGCACGGTCGCTGGCCCAGCAGAAGGGCGAAAAGCAGCGGGAGGAGCCGGCGGCGGCAGGGATGGGGAGGCGACGGTGCAGGTCGAGGTGGGCGTTGCGGGGTTCAGTGGTGTAGAGAGGAAGAGGAGGGCGAGAGGTGATAAGTGAGTTGTGGGATCATTCCAACTGGATAAGAGATGTAGGGCGGGTGCTGATCGTGGGTGCTGGTGAGCAGGCGGACGTCTGAGATGCAGACGACGATCGCGAATGCGTTCCAAAGCACGCTGTTCACACATCTTTATCCGCATTCAATAATACTGATAACGCTGCACGTCCTCTCGCAGGATGGGTCTCTGCTGGCTGCATGTCTCAATGCAGCGACGTTGGCATTGATTGACGCTGGGATACCAATGCCCGATTACATCATTGCATGCACGGCTGGATCTACATCTTCGTATACTAGTAATGACGAGAGTGCGGATCCTTTGCTAGACCTCAATGGGCTAGAAGAGCAGGAGCTTCCTTTCCTCACCGTAGGCACACTGGGCGCAGGAGAGAAGGTGAGTGTACTAGTGATGGAGACGAGGGTTCAGATAGGCAGATTAGAGGGAATGTTGGCAGTAGGTGTGGATGGTTGTCAGCAAGTGAGAGAGATACTGGATCAGGTAGTGCGAAGACAGGGCAAGAAGATCTTAGAAAGCGCAGTAGGGTGAATGCAGTTGCGTCAGTACAAGCGGAAGTCTCTCGTGAAATTCATCACCATGAGAGTTCTCGAAGCGCATCACAGAGACCACGTTTGCGATGGCTTTCGAAGCACCCTATGGTGATGCTATAACTGGTTTGATTCTATTGTTAATGCACCTCCCAGAGATCCTAAGCCATTTTTTACAGAACGTCAGTCCGAGGAACCAGTAGACCGAGCGTCTAGCTAGATTATCGAGATGATGTCTTTATCCCCTTGCAGCAACCTACCACCAACATCATCTGCCCTTCTAATGCGCACCGGCGGCGGTGATGGTGGGAGGCTTTGAGAACTGGACCTTCCCTGTACCGCTGCCAGTAGCCTCGATCGCCTTGACGATTCTCATGGACTCGTTGTCAGCAACCTCACCGAAGACGACGTGCTTGCCATCGAGCCAGCCGGTCACGACTGTGGTGACGAAGAATTGAGAGCCATTACTGGGCAAATATTAGTGGCTGCCGACATAGCAATAGGAATAAGGTGGAGCGTACGTGTTTGGTCCAGCGTTGGCCATTGAGAGGAGACCTGGCTTGGTGTGTTTTAACTGGAAATTTTCGTCTGGGAATTTCTCCCCATAGATTGACTTGCCACCGGTGCCCTGATCTCACTGTCAGTGAAAGGCCGGAATCAAAGTGTGCCAACGAAGGTTGTAGGTGGTTCCTCACATTACCACGGGTGAAGTCACCGCCCTGCAACATAAACTGAGGGATGACACGGTGGAATTTGGATCCAGCGTAACCAAAGCCCTTTTCACCTGTGCAAAGAGCACGGAAATTCTCAGCGGTCCTGGGAACAACGTCGTCGTAAAGGGTGAAGTTGATACGACCATTTTGATCTGAGTAATGAGTTAGTCAACTTTGAACTCGAAGCCAACATCAATTCAGGATGTAGTTATGAGATTCGGAGTAGTCAGTGACGGTGAAGCTTCCGGAGGGATTCACCTTTGATCTCCTTTGTGGCGTTGCCCGAAGCATCAAGGACTGGTCCTTCCCAGGAGACATCGAAGTAGGTCTTGATTGCCATAGTTGCTGGTGATGCGTGGAATGATCTTATTGCTGGCTTGTGAAGGTACGGCGTAATGTGTTGAGAGAGGGAAGAAGCTGTTGAAAGGTTGCGAGGGAGGGTCAAGAAAAGACGGAAGGTGGGGCAAGTTCGAATGAGGGGCATTTCTTAGCACGTCAGGGTGAGATTCACACTAGATAATGTACGTAGGTATGTA
>JAABUP010000681.1_pt1 | contig 72804 bp, 100 predicted proteins | sample 5559201 | NCBI WGS metagenome assembly JAABUP01 (sample SAMN10711887, study PRJNA513373) | rock metagenome | isolation source: Antarctica rocks | place: Antarctica | reverse complement strand
GAGCCTGAACAGAGTGACTCATGTTGTCACAATAGGGCAGAGGGAGGACAAGGATCTGCTAAAATATGGCTTACATGCAATTTCGGCATCGGTGGTTGGGCCTGACTGCATGGCAGCTTGTGCCGCTGTGCACAGCAGGGCTGGAGCCCCAGCCTGCAGGGCCCTATCTTGATTAGGCAAGCTACCATCAGTAAGAGCAGCCAGGGCTTTCATGGCCTCAATGCTGGCCCTGCACACATGACATCATGTTGCTGCAACCCCAAATTGTGTGTTTCCAGTCTGCACTCAAGTCTGCTGTGCTTGCGCATACATAGAGACTCACTTCTACAGGGTGATGCTCACGGTATAGCGCTTGTCACCACAAAAGAGTCAAGGCAGACAGGTTGCAATGTGTGTGGAAACGCAGCAAGCCGCACTACACAGTGTTCTGCAGGATCCAAGGGTACTTGCCTGTCACATGCAGAGTCAGCCAGAGCAGCTGACAGCAGAGTGACGACTTCCTCAACTGCAGCAGCATCAGCAGCAGCATCCTGGTTGATGCCATTGTTGGCCACCAAGTTTGCAAGAGCCCCAGCTGCACAGGCTGCAGCCTGATTCCTGGGCCCCCCTCTAAGCAACGCAACCAATGGTGGCAATCCGTCTGCTTGCCTGCAGCAAGCAGCTGGTTGCTACTCACAATACCTGCCCTTTGCTCTGCTCTGTGTCTACAGGACGCAAACGCTGCTCAGACAGTGCAGACCAGATGCTTGCAGCCTTCTTCCATTGCACAAGTGCAATATCTCAGGATGGCAACTAGTCTTAAGATCTTCTCATGTTTGCAGGCGCTTATAGTGTGAGGGGAGTAAGTATAAGCCTGTATGTTCCCAGCCAGCAGGCTGCGCTATGCAAATGATGAGTGGCTGGCAGCATGTTATTGTGTGATGCACATAGTCACTGCAGCTGTGCTGAAGCTGGTCACACATCGTGACATCTGTGGTCAGCTCAGATAGGTAATCAGCAATGGCTTGAAATTAACCTGACAGCATCCTGGTTGGCGGTGTGATTGCAGACCAGGGCTGAAATGGCAAGGGCAGCTGATTTGGCTGCCAACTGGTGAGGCCCGGCAGCTGCAAGGTCTAACAAGGGCACCAAGGCCCCAGCTGAGCAGGCAGCATCTTGATTGGGCAGTGACCCCTGCGCATCTGGCAAATGGTGTGGAAGCCATCCAAACAACATGTTCAAGCACTAGCGAGCAAGCAGCTTGACGCAAGAAAGGCCAGTCACCACCTGCTATATGCAGTTCAAGTGTTCCAGGCGCCGAAGAAAGGTGACGACTGTCACATCAGCTCAGGACAGAGTGAGGGATCAAACCTGAACGAGAGCATGAAGGCACCTAGCTGCACATTCAGCAGTGGTGCTGTCCGGGCCAGAGTCCAACAGCCCAACAAGAGGTGGCAAGACTCCAGCCTGCCTAGCAGCCCCCTGATTGGCAGGGTGCAGGGCTACCACGCTGTGCAGAGCCCAAGCAGCCCCTTCTATGTATGCTTCATCTCCCCCAAGGTAGGCCACAAGCATTTGAATGCCTCCCTGCGTTTAATTATGTAGCATATGACACGCATGACAAGCTTCAGGGTAGAAAAGGGTATGCTTAGTGTATGCCTGCTGGCAGGCACATGGAGCATGTACACAGAGCACAATACGGAAGCCAAGGCCACAGTGCAGCTTGATGGACCACAGCTGTATAAGCAGTGTCTGCTCAACATTGCGCACTACAATAACACCTCTTGTCTCAACGCAGAAACAAGAGCTTGCTTGCGGCAGTTGGCAGTTGTTACACTAACCTGCAGCTCCACCTCAGACTGTATATCTGTGTTGCCCTTCACCAGACTTCCCAAGGCAAACATGGACCCCTGCACTACCCCTGGCACCTTGTTGAACTGTATCTCGTGAAGAAGAAGCTGGACTGCACCAGCTTCATGCAAAGTTTTTTGATTAGGTGGCACGTCCGCTGCAACACTGCCCACCAGCCACACCAGGGCTGTGGCCAGCTGTGCCTGCTCAGTATGGGCAATGCTTTGCGCAGTATTGCCTGATGGGCCACCTCTGGCGCTTGGCTCAACTGGTGATGGCCCAAATGACTGACCTAGGTCCATGCTTGATGTGGGTGTGAGACCAGAATCAGGGAAGGGTGGAGGTGCCTGTGAGGGAGAAGTAGAACTGACTTGGACCAGCAACTGGATGAGAAGGTGTATGCCGCCAGCTGCCTGAAAGGAGAGCTGATTGGCCTTGTTAGTATTTATCAAGTCATGCAGCGCCCATACCAACCGGGTCATTGTGTTGTTCATATGCTCTGAATCTGCCTCTGCCTCTGAAACATCCTGTGTTCAGGCAGCAGTCTTGAGGCCAAGAATAAAAGTGATGCACGGTCTGCACTGCACAGCCACTGTCAGAACTGCAATACCCAATGGGCCAGCCTGTGCAGAGTGACAACAGATTCTCAGGCAGCTGTAATGCGTTTGCGTGCACTGTTTAAGTTTGATTTAGACCTGCATCAACTCTTCAAGGGCAAGACTTGCTTACCTGTAGTAGCATGAGCAGCTGTCCCAGGCACCCAGCAACCCCAAAAGCTCGCTGGGCTGGCAGATTGCCGTCACTCATGGATCTGACTAGGTCAGCACCCGCTCCCACCAGACCCCCCCTGGGACCCACCTTGCTGGCCAGCATCAGCACATCCTGACATAGGGCTACAGCGCCCAGCCCTGCAAGCATGCCCTGGCGGCTGGGGTTGCCTTCCACCAAATGTGCTGCTGTTGTGACAATCTCCCGGAGCAAGGCCTGTGATGGGTGCCGCAGCTGATAGGTCTTGTGGTTAACCCTAGCTGAGTTGGGCTGAGTCAGGGTGTCAAACCTGATGGACTGGCTCCTGCCAAATTGATTGTGAACAGAAGACGACGTGGGGGAGGTGGCAAGAGATCTAAGGGGGCTTATGGCTGTGTTCGCTTGTGGGAGTGAGTCAAGCTGTGCAGCCATGTTGTCCTGAGCAGGGTCATGTGATGTCGTTGACCCTAGCCGTTTTATGAAGCTGCCAACCCAGCTATTGCTCAGGGATGTACTCAAGGACCTGCTAGGGCTTTTCTTGAGGCTGAGGGACTTGGCAAAGGTGCGGGAGACAGACGTGAGTGTTTCTGCGGCAGCTGATGTGCTGGCATGTCCCCCTCTGTTGTGTGTTGTGCCAGAAGCAGCGTCTGCATACTCTATGTCAACAGAGGGCCTCAGACCACTGAGGCCAGACTCAGCCAGGCCTGAGGGGGATTTGGGTATGGCACACTCACTGCACTGACCGTTTGGTAGTGTCAAAATAGCTGGTGACCCTGGAGCAATTGACGACCCAGACCAGGACACCTTAGGCTTGTCAAGAGATTGCCCTGAAAGCAGCTGTGAATTTGAGCCAACTTTGAGAGAGGTGAGGTGAGACCTGACAGCAGCATGTTGTGCCACCAGATCAGCAGACATGGAGACGCCGTCAAGCTGAGTGGCGTGTATGCCGCTGTTGGCTGCACTGTCTGACAGCGCATCACTAGCTTGCAACAGCTTTCTGATGATGTTGACCAAGCCAGGAAGCGTTTCCCCTTGTGACATGACACCCCGCTGCTCAGCGTCCTTGTTGGTGAGCATAGTCAGTAACTCGGCAGCTTCCAAGGCAAGCCGGCTGGTCTGGTCCTGCTGAAGCAACTCAACCAGGATCTGTACCACACCAGAGGCAGCTGCAATACCTTTGAGTTCAGTGTTACCTGCAGAGCAGCAGCCTTGTATGGTTCGTTGCATGCTAAGCTCTCCAGACATAACAACCAGTTGTGCTGCAAGGTGCTGTGTAGTCCAGACAACTGCAGGGGTGAATTGTAGGCATGCCCACTGACCAGGGCAGACCATGCATTGTGCTCCAGGGTCGTATTGTGTCCCACAGAGGACACACGTCGTGAGGTGACAGGCCGTATTGCTGCAAGGGAAATAGCTTGCAGGCTAGTGCGCATAGATCAGACCTGCTATCAAGGCCTTCAAAGCACCAGCAGCTTCTTTCACTGTTTCCAGGGAGTTTGGGCCTGATTCCAGTACCCTGATAAGCGCTTCATCAGCTGCTGCTGCAATGTCCTTGCCCAGGTTCCTCTTTGCAAGGAAGCCTGTGTCTATCAGCATAGCATCAGTCAGATCTTGCTGGTCATCATCTTCATCACTTTCTACACTGAATCTGAGGGCAGCTGCTGCAGCCTTGATAGGGGTAGGCAATGCCAAGGGGGCGTGAGTGTCCAGCAGGGCTTTGGCCAACATCCAGGCCCCCAGAGTATGAGCCACCTGGCCCTTCACAACTCCTGAGCATCCAGCAAGCAATATAGCAGCCAAGTCACCATCTTGTGAAAAGCAGGCGCAACATGTACATGCGCTGTGCATGACATACTGATGTGGCTTGCCCACATTTTGCCTTCCAGCCACTTACTGCACATGAGTTAATGCCAGTCATGCAGCTTGAATTTAGGTGAGATTGGTGCACTTGTGCACCATGCAATGCTGCTTTCATGCCTAGGGGAAGCTATATTAGAGTGCCAAGACGATGGGGTGTCCATGCAGACCAGAGTGAGTTTCTGATCTTCATATACACTTACGTATCTTCTGGCTGGAGTTCAATGATGATAGCCGTGGTGGAGCATGCAGGCGCTGCTTGCTACAACCATGTAGCACGCCCTCACTGCTCCTCAGTAGTCTTGCCAGATGATGCACAGCTGTTCGTTGCCAATATGCCTTGTCGTGCTTGCTGCTGTTATTGGCTGCAGTACCATAGACATGGACAGCATCATTGCTGCCTCTGGGGCTGAGTGAATCTTCTTCTTGTTTGCAAGAACTACTGTCACCAAGGACCCTGAGGGCCCGGGCGGCCAAGGCAGGGAGCCCCATGTAGGCATTTGTGGGGGCACTAAAAGGGGCCAGCACCAAGACAGGAACCAGCAGAGGCAGAGCACCTGATAGTCTGATGGCTGCTTTGCAGAGAGGGTCATCATCTGCCAGACAGAGCAGCGTCCAGATCACCTCCTGCAATAGGCATGCACGGATAAGGGCGCCATCAAGCTAAGTAATGCAATGATTGTGAAGTCAGGCAACACACGCACAGCAGGTCTGTAAGTTGGCATGTGCCAGTCACACAGGTGGCACACATATGCTGAACGCAAGCAAGCAAGTGTGCATCATTTTGCTTTAGCTTTCACTGCATTACTAGACAATTCCAAAGATGCACATCCAAGTGCTAAATGTCTTGGTGCACAGGCACAGTGAGGCCACATGTGGCTGCCACGCTGTTTTGGCATAACATCAAGCAGACAAGCATGACCTTGAGCATGGAGTAGTGAGCATTGGCCAAGCTCTGTTTCAGCAAAAGCACTAGCGTGTCCAAAGCTGTTGTGGCCAGAATGAGGTCTCTGCAAGTTGGCAGCTGCACAGCCAAGTGGTGCAGCGCCTCAACAGCATGCTTAGTGGCCACATTGGCTACACCACCATTCAACGCATCTGCCAACCTCCTGCAGCATTCAGTACTCTGCCGATATATCACAAATGACTATGCTGATTGCCTGTGACATGCTGCATCTGGTAACCAGCAGCATGTGGTGTATGCAGCTTGAGCTCATGCATCATCCCAAGGTTCAGACATGCATCTGTCAAGTTGGTGCATTAGCAGGAGAAACTGTTGCTCATGATCTCTGGCTGCATGCACAAGTCAAAGGTATGCAGTCAAAGGTATGCATGGAGAAAGCCAGTCTTACGTCACAACTCCGAGGTCAACAAATGTGGTGCATCCAGTGCTACCCTGCTTTACAATGGCTGCAACTGCCTTTAGCACAAGCTGCAGCACCTGGCAACTGTGCAGCTCTTTACTACGCAACAGCTCAACCAACACTGGATACACAACTGCTTGCGCAGAAGTGCTCTGCCTGCTGCTAATTCGGAGACCGTGCAGCAGCAGAAAGACGGCTCTTTCACGCTGCTCAGCATCCTGAGCTCTCTGTATCTTGCTGGCAAGCTGGCCAAAGACCTGTACAGATGCATGAGCAGGTATGTGACGAGAAACGCCTTAAGGTACAGTAGTGTGCAGTCAGGGGGGCTTGGCACTGTGCTGCACAAATTGACCTGGCAGCAAGGCTCCTCACCGTGGTGTCCTCGCAAGTGACTCCTTTGATGGAAGGACCATCGTGGCTCATGGAAGTCTGTTGAGCGTATTCTGCGGATCTGCTCTGTGAGCCGGTGAACAATGCCAGAGCCGTGTTTTGCACTCTTGCAGATCAGTAGCCATACTGTGGTCAGCTGGCAGCCTGCGTTCCCTGCATCACAGTGAGGTACATAAGAATCTCTTTTCAATCCCGAAACGTCATCCCTACACTGCAGAATAACAAGTGTAGGGACCGAAATGTAGTTGTTTGGTCAACGAAGGTCAACGAAACCTTACTCTCCACAGCAAAGGCCTGCGCAACAGTCACCTAGACTAGTGCTGTGCCGCAGTATGCTGGAAGATTGCTGCGGCAATGCGCACAGTAGGCTGCAACACACGCAATACTGCAATACGCTGCGGACAGCTGTACTGTTCTGTTTAGGCCCTACACCCTAAATTCACTACCCTCTGAGCTGATCACACCATCAGCCTGAAACCCAGTTTCAAGAAAATCCAAATGCCACAAGCACAGACACACGCCAACCCGACATCAGCCACAGCCAACCCCTGCAAATGCACCCAGCAACCCCAGTACAGCTGGAGAAATCAGCCTCAGTTGACAGCAGCACCACAACAGCAGAGCAGGCGGCCTGCAAGGATGCTCATTGCAATCCTCAGATATGCCAAACCTCTCGCCAGCCCCCGCTAACCCTGCAATTGTCATCCCCTGGCCTGAACCATGAGCTTTTTGGACTGCTCGATCATTGCTGCCATAGCGTGTCATCCAGGCCTTTCGGCAACCAGAGGCATCTGCATGCAGCACACGTGTTTGTTGATCACACTTGTGACTTATGCTCAGGGCCGGCAGGGGAAGGATTTTTTTTGTTTGGTGAGGTCATATTAGTCACTTGGTTGATTGTCACAGCATGCAAATTGCTGCAAATAATGCTGTTCATGGGAGACCTCAGCTGCCACACAGCTGATGATTTGAAAATCACAGCACGTATTTGATTACTGAAGGATTTGATGCGTTGCATGACTTGCTGGCCTCTCAGAGCTCCTTGACTGTGCAGATCTGCATAATGTGCAGATCTAGGAGGTAGTTTGCAGGCTGAGCTTACAAAACCTCAGGTCTGCAGAACTCTACAGATACATGCATCTGCAGGGCGAGTTCTTGTGTATCTGCGACTCCAGTTCAAGGTATGTAGGTCTGCAAGGCCGTGGAAATTAGCAGTTCCAAATTATGTGATCTTCAGAGACAAGAGTCTAGAGATCCCAAGCTGTATTGTCAGCGCTGCATGCATTTGGAGGTACCAACACCAGGTTTAAAGGATTACTATCAGTAGAAATAGTCACTGCAGATATACAAGCAAGCCCAGGATAACCAGAAAAGCCGCAGATGCCTCGTACAATCAGAAAATGCTACTTATATATTTTTACATTTGTGCAAGATTTAGAGGCAAATGCTTTCTCTGTCCTGGGACACGAGCATCCATCAACAGACATCAACACTCTGAACATGTTGCTGCAGCGCTGTACAGGCATCACGACTGTTTGTGGGGGGCTACGACTCACACAGGCTCAAGTTGTGCACACAAAAACTGTGCTCTACTGCACAATTTGACCACATCACAATGTTGCTCAACCAACTGATAACCTAAAACGCGTCTGAACCTAGCTACCAGCACAGTGTCATCGCCAATTCCATAGAGTGTCAACTCCTTCTTTGCAACTCATCGAGCTGATGTCTATACTACGTGTGGCATTCAGACTGTGAAATTGTCTGGCAACCTCTTTCCAGAACTGAAATACTGGCTGACAGATGTCTTCATTGATGTCTAACAAGCAGTCACCGCTATCCCTGGTCATTCGGAAAAGCAGATTGTCCAAAACAGCAGCATGCCACTTGAAATGATGCACTTTTGTCCAATGAGACCATTGCTTTGCATGCCAGCCTTTGCCATCATTTGCACCTGCAAATTCATAGCTGTCAACATACCTAAAATAGGGAGTCAGGTCATACAAATCCCTAAGCGTTCTCTGTTTGTATCTCTTCATTACAAGTTCGCATGGAACTCCAGTGCACTCATTACTGAAGTAAGCATGAGCCAGATAGGGCTCTACAATGTGATGGTGACCAGCCCCGGTCCTTAGATATGCTTTGGCCAAAGTCACCTTTGCTGGAAGACCCTTTGCTATATTTGAAACAATAGGACACACAAGAGGAAATTGTGCCCAGATGTCTGTCGAATTGTCAATATGTTTCAATTCCCCACCATGTGCAACATGATCTAGCATTTCACCAAGGGCAAAAGTTGCCCCCTCTGCATTCATTGCTGTGACAGCATCATCTACACCGCCACTCACACCAAAAGTAAAGAACTCATCCATGTCTGCAACCACCACCCAGTCCTGTATATGCATGGGCATCTTGGAAAGACCTGATACCATCGCCTGATCTTGCAAATCTGGGGTGTACGGTTGTGCAATGGTCCTGATGTGAGCTCCCACAGCCTCAAACATCTGACGAGCTTTGACAAGTCCAGCGTTTGAAAGAGCGGGATCGTGAAGCAGGTCTACGTAAATACGGCTGAAGGCGACCCCCATGTTACTGTAGTGCTCGAGAAAATGTGATATAACGTTTGGGCCGTCGTAGTCTGTGGTGATGAGTGAATACAACCATACAACCTCCGCTGTATGAGCTGTTCTCACAGCCGGCGGTGTGCCTTCACTGAAGTCGTCGGCCATGTAGCCTGGCTGAAGCAATTTGGCAGCTATGTCGTCATCTTTGGCGACATTGGCATCAGCGCGAATGATCTGAGCGTGTGATAGACATCGAGCAGTGTCAGCTGCAGCACGCTGGAGATCTTGGCGACCAGCAAAAAATCCCAGAATCAGCATGAGCGATGTGGACACCAGAAATACACACACTCGCTTTGCAGTTCGGGCTTTCATAACGACAGTGGCCTGATGACATACAAACTTTGGACAAACAGTGCACCATCCGCCTAGCTTTTCAGCAGCCGTCCGCGTCCCGTAAGCACTACAGGGGTAAATTGCATTGCCCGGACGGGTATGAGTAAAAAGATCAGTCACTGTTGAGTATTATGTGATGGCAAACCCCTCCAACCAGCTGTGACAAAACCCGTGACTAACCTGGGTCGGATCGTGATGAGCATGGCTACAGTATTGTGTCACAAATCCTCAAGCCTACAACACATTGCTATGGACCGCACCTAGCTGCAACGTCGTGAAAACTTTGACATTAGAACTAGTGAGTGCACCAGAACTGGTGAGTGGACCAGAATCGACTCTGCTGTCAAACATACAAGCGAGCAACTGTACAGTGAGACCACTAAGGTCTTAGGCCCTAGGGCAGCAGTGAATAGAGACTTGAACACTGCGACCAATTGGGTAGACACACGTTGCAATCTCAGCACTGGAGCAGCTGCACAAGCCTGTAGGTATTGTTGCATCTATGCATCATGGTCTTGAATACTACGATATTTGCCAAAAGGTGTGATGGTCTTTTCTGCTTGTGTTGGCCAGTTGAAGTGGCTTGCAGGGGACTAAAGCCAAATGTAATACAGATACACACCAAATCCAATAGTGGCGACCGTTGATGCTAGATAAACCACATGCTGAGTGCATGCACAGCCCAAAAGCCTCTGATGCACACGCACACGAAATTTGTCATGATCTTGAGTAGGAAGAAACAGGCACAAATTGATGTCTGGTTGCACCCGAAGCCTTTTGCTTGATAGCCAGCAGTCATATGACGAGACCCCACATTGTGAAGGAGTATGCTGTCTCAGGTGTTCTATCTCATCTCAGGTTTTCTAAAGTGCCAACATCCAGAGATGGAAGAACTGTTGAGCTGCCAGACAAAATTATGCGCACGCACAATGTCGTAAATGTCCTAAATATGCGTCGCAGACTGGCTTATTGACTATTTTTCATTAAAAAGGTGTTTGTTAAAAGCTACACTATGCTGCAAATTGGATCAAAGCGGCACCTCTACAAGCATCTCTACAAATACCATTGCACGAGATGCATTCCAATGCATTTCAGTGCATCGCGCAGCCTAACACAACCCTTGTTTGACTGCATGTGTATATTGTATCTAACGCTAACACAATACCCCTATGATCCAGGCACTTTACCAGGCTCTGCAGATCAGTGCATCCTTGGGAACGTGTATCTGAGATCCAATCTATCAAGGAAATACCATTGCACAACTTGGACCACATCAGTACAGCCTGCACGTTACTTTGTCAAAGTCGAATTCACAGAGAAATAGTCTACAAGCAAGCACGCGCGCCTTTTTCAAGCTCTCGCACTGCAACCACACAGCTGTCTGCCAAAGTTACAGTCTGACCACGCAGACAATGACGGAAAACACAAGCACAAAAGACAGTATTAGAAACGCATCACACACCAACTCACACTCTGTCCTGCTACATAAAAGAGACTCGCTTCAATAACTCATCTTGCAGTAATTGAGCTATCCCACTTTCAAACTCCCAGACAAGCATCTGTTGTACTTTTTGCACTTGTTGCTGCAAAGCATGCAGCCTGTTTTTGTCGTGTAAGATGCCTGCCAGAACATTGTGCATGGTGTGAATGTTGTCTGGCTGTATGTTGACCGTGGCACTTGAATAGTCTATCATGTCAGAAAATGGCAGCTGGTAGGCTCTAAAAAAGGTAACGGGAATGCACCCACGGCGTAAAGCTCGCCAGAATCTTGATGTGTGCGCTACTACTCCCGGAGGACAGACACAAAATATGGAGCGGGCCATGTCTACCAATGTCTCACTAATGCTGCTAGCAGACCAGTCTGCACCAGGCAAGGGTGAGGCTTCGAAATGCTTGCGAAGCTCAGGACGGATAAGTCGGGTGTGATATGGATGTGATGCGGTCGGTCCTGAAACACCAAACCGGTATAATACGGTCACGTTGCGTTCTTGGGAGTACACGTTTGCCAAAGGCTCCTTTTCCAGAGGGTTGTAAGATGGCAACAGGACGTCAGCATCCGGATCGAAGCAGGGTATGCCTTCCTCTCGCATGACTAGGTCTCCTAAATGCATAATGATGCGCAGCTCGCTCCAAAGGCTTCTCGGCAGCCAGCGAAGGTGTGTACACCTGGCGGAGTCCGCAGTCATCGTCAAGAAGTGATCCCGGCCGTTGTTGCGAGACCAGAATGGATGAGCTTGTACGTGTTCCAGTGCTTCCCGTAAATACTCCCCAGAAAGCCGCAACGCCTCCTGCCAACCAGTTGTTGCCGAGAGGGTTTGATGCAAAAAGCGCGTTGGCAGAACTGGTATGTAAAACAGGTTGGCTGCTGCTGGGTCTTTGACCCGCCACGGCCCGTTCACCATCTTGTCATAGATCCAAAGGTCTGCCTCATATTCGTAGGCGCCCTTCAACCATTGTTCTTGGTAGTGAGCGGCTACCACGTCCTGCGTGAGATTTGAGGGCAGCTCGTACACATATACTCGGAGAGCTTGCTGTGCATTCGCCAGCATAAGCTGTACAAGGCAAATGCACCATATCGTCAAGGTTGACTGCTTCATTGTGTCTACTGCACAGTCCGCATTGCCTTGCTGCAATCTGCTCCCAAAAAACAGACGTTGTCAGTATCGTTGGCAAAGTAGTGCGGGCTTTTGCCCCTGCTGGAGGGGCATGACCGTATTGTGGGGCGGGCCGGAAAGGCTTTCGTATGCTCTTCCCAATCCCGACACGTCTACACAGTTGTCGGGCTCTGCAGAGCTGTGAGCAACGTACAGCTGTAAGCAAAGTGCACGGAGATCTCCTGCCATTGTGGTGCCCTAAGGGATGCGAAGTTGCTGGCAGCCTTGTGCCAACTGTCAGGCTGCGTATGTTTCAAAGTGAGCAAAGCCGCACTGACTTTGTGGCCGTGATGCTCTAGCTGACTCGTTGTTGCATCTGAACGCACGGTGGCATTGTCCAAAGTTCCTCTATCGAGTGCACAAAGCACTGTTTGGAGTGAAACCGGACATTGACAGGCTGGCATTGGTAAGCGTTGCCAGACCCCTAACTCGTTCGCTGATTGCTGGGCTGCTGACAACGGCTACTAGGCAGACGGCGCGCCTGAGGTGGGTTTTATCACGCAGATAATGGTAAGTAAAGGCTGTAGTTTCAACGAACAAAGTCAACATGGGTCAGATGCACTGACAGCCTATAAACCTGTGCTTGCTCCCAAGATTGGATTGTTGTTACCTGCACAAGAAGAAAAGAAAGTTTACGCTTTGCAGCGATCAGGAAGGGAGCCTCCTAAGGTGGCAGCCCGGAGCTATGACCATATGCCATAGCCCTAAGGGAAAGGAAAAATCCTAAACTTGTCTGCTAATGTATCAGTAGTGTATGACTGCGTGCGTCCAGTGGGAAAATCTGTTGGTTCAGGCCTATATTGCGTGCTGAGGCATTTGTGAGTGGCTGAGACCTTCACAACTGACTAGCTTACAGATCCCTTGCCGCTGGGACAAACTCCTGGCATCCTTTCCAAAGGTCTGGTGAGGCCTAAGCGAATTGCATAGCTCAAGCAGCACAGAAGGTATCATTCATACGAGCATGCCAGCTTGTCTGGTACCAACCTCTGAGCAGACTGTGGCAGCATCAAGGCATTTGCCAAGAACAGAGGCACTACAGCTGTCAATTTGGACGATGATTGTTATGCTTAGCATTGCAAAATGCAGCTCTGCAAGGCCAAATGACAGAATCACTGGCAGACAGTGTCAATGTCACTGACTACACTGATGAGCTGTATGGGACAGCCTATGTGGCATGAGCTCTTGCTCATGAGCTGGCCAATGCAACAGGGTGAAGACCAAATAGCAGGTTGTTGAATCGGCATGCCAGGGAGCAGAAAGGGAGGAGAGGGAGTTTGAGAAGCTGGCAGTAACAGCCAGCACTGTGTTGGTTTTAGCTGAATGAACACTCATGCTTGGCGATGTGGTATTTAGAGGCATTTTCCCAAGCAGCATTTTAGCACTGCTAAACCTGTCTGTAACTGCTGCCATGTGTTGTAGTCAGTTCGGTGCTATTCACCCGTTTGTCCAGCTTGATCTGTATGCTCGTGCATGGTACACCAACCTGTTGTTGTAGCCACTTATGTCCATTGGTAGTCATTGGTGACTGATAAGTATCACTTGGGTACTGCACTCGTCCTTATCTAGCACTGTTTGCTCTGTATGCAAGTGATGAGCTCATTGCAGGTGATGCTGTGCCTCCTGAGTGAACTTCTTTCAAAAGCAGCTCTGCACCAGCATTGCACAAGCTGTAGATGCAGTACTAAGCACACAACCATCAATGGCACTGCCCATACCAACTTACCATTGTGTGCCACATCCTGCAGGCTATGGAGACGTGTCAATATTTTATGCTGAACCACTTGGGCGTCAGACTCATGAATCATATGCTGTATGCACTCAGGCATGCCTATGCACAGGTTCAAAAAGCAGACAGAGCTATTGCCAACGCTGAACCGCTTTCTCGTCTTGAGAAAGGTGCTGGGCCCCTGAAAGCAGCTATAAACCTGAGGGGTCTTTGTATATAACACCTGTATGCAATTTTGAAACAGTCAGACAGCTGGATAGTAAATTTGCAAATGCACCCATGACTATGCGTCGTGCATACAGCTGCACAGTGCAGTGTGCCCTGGTGTTGGGTCATTGCACATTTGCACAGGTCAACATGCATATTCTTTATTGCTCATAGCGTCGCTGCAAAGCAGCAGGTTTCTGTCCTTGCATAATATGCCCTTGCCTATTGCTACTGTGATAGCTCTGGGTGCTGCCTCAGAAGGCTCCCATTATGATCGCTAACAGGCATAATCTTTCTTTCAAGCTGAGAGCAGGATTACAGTAGGAGACTTGATTATTATGTGACTTGCAAACATACCTGTCTTTTCACACGGCTGTGCAGATCATCACAGACTTGATCAATCTCTTATTCGAATGGCTGTGCAAGGTGCCAACTTCAAAGCACTGCACCGCTGCTTGGGGTGACATGCACCTCTCACTGTTGCTCTGCTACCAGGCTGAAGCTAGCTTGTGCCATTGCGTGAAGGTCTGCTCTTTTTGCAGCTGTGTAAAGACTTTTGAGAATTGTTTGGAGTTCATACTGCATTGTGCTGCTTTTTGAAAAATATATTGCTCACTGTTCATTGCTGCTCCTGTAACAAATGCTTGACAGCTACTTGGTGTCAGTGCACCCAATATAAAATGCATGCAACTTTGAGTTGAGGCTGCTTTCACTTGGTGCTAGTAACTAGTCACTATGTGATTGCATAGCTGCCCTCAATAAGTGTTTGTGACAGTTTGGAGTCAGGTCTCCAAAACCAGTGCTATGTCAAAGCTCCATCTATCTACCTACTTGAATGAATTGGATATTGATGAAATAGCCTAGACACATACACACAGCGTCTGTGAGGCTCCTCACAGACAAATTCCTCAAAGATGAATGCCACACAAATACAACATGTGGCTCTGCTGCAGCTCTGGCTGATTGCAATCAAAGGTTTCTTGCAATCAGTTCCAACTCCTTGACTAAGGTAGCTGGAGCGTTGTTTGGAACATCATCCCATGAGAATGATGACTGGACAGCTTTCAAAGCAATTTGCATTTCCAAAATTCTCTGTCTGTTGGACAGTAAAGTCATCAATGTGGGTCTTAGCACACTGACCTCGTCTGGGTCGATGTTGATAGAGAAATCAAGCCAATTCAATTGACGAGGAAAAGGAGGATCGTTGCCACGATAAATAGTAACAGGGAGACAGCCAGCTAGGATAGCCCTGACTAGTCTTCCAGTGTACTGACCCCAACCCGGTGGAAGGACACAGAAGATTGCATGCCTCATGTCTTGCACACTCTGGTCAGGTGATGCAGCTACACCAAAATCAGACCCAGGTATCGGGTCAACTTGTGCAATCTGGCAAGCTCTGCTCGGACACCGTACGACAACTCATGATGCTTGGGCTCCCAGGATCCCTGCTTACCAGCAAATCGATACAAGACTGTGATCGTACGCTCGCCGGAAAAAGGCGAAAAGATGCTGTGATCGACGTCCAGTTCTAGGGGCTGAGCCAAAACAATGTCTCTTGCTTGGTGATAGCAATACCAGGTGGGAGCAGATGGCTGCAGGCTGTTTACGACGGGCATGAATTTATTTGTTTTGAAAATATCGCCCCCCGGTGAAACACTGATGATGTGACCTAGCTCCTCAGGCGACAACAATCCGGCTGAATCGCACCGACCGTGATCCATTGGGAATATCGTGAAGTGGTTTCGTCCATAGCCAGAAGCATTCCAATATGGGTAAGTTTGCTGAATCCACGAAAGGCCCTGCCGTACGCTTTCTGAGACACCCCGTTGGTGTGCAAAGTTTTCAGGGTGCTTTCCAAGGTAGTGGAATTGCCGACCGGTGAAGAATGGTACAAAAAAATAACTTAGCGGCTGCAGGGTCATCTGTGATGTATGAGCTGTTTCGAATATAGTTGTAAAACAGCTCATCCCCTTTGTACCATCTGAGCCAGTGTTCCTTAGAGGGGTATGCCAGCACGTCCTCGTGCCATTCAGCAGGCATACGGTACACAAAAATGAACGGGCGGCTTTGAACGCACATGATCAGCCACAGAAACGAGAAGAGCAGTGTTGCCAGACTCATGCTTACAGGAATCTGCCGGACCTGCTGTTTCGATATCACATACAAGAAACAGTAGGGCTGTATACCGAAACTTCGGCCGATGCGGGCTACGCTCGCATCAGCACGCGGTTGCAGCCACTGCCGAGGGGTAATTGCTGCACCCTATCGCCGGCATAGGTGGGGTGTGCCGGGGGTAAGAATAGCGGCCCTACACGCGTCGCGTGAAGCGCATAAGAGCCGCGCTGCAAGACTTATACCCTGACGCCTGAAGTCCGCTGGTGACGGCGGACCGTGTGGCACCATGATCCAAACGAGTGTATGACTACACATTCCAGGCTACTTGTACTATCGCAACAGGATCTCAAGAAGCTTTGCTTTCGTGAACAGCGCTTCGACACCTCTCAGCGATGAGACTCAATATTGTGGACCAGCAGAAGTGAGATTCTTAGACCTGCACCTGCTCTCACTAGCACTTGCTCAAGGGTGAGCTATGAAACAGCAGCAGCACCTGGAGCTACTTTGCTTTGTTCTTTGCAGGTCAGCCGGCATCCTTGGGGTATCTCAGCCAACAGCTACAAGGGATGCGCCAAGTCGTATAGCTTGGGTGCACGGATTGCGGGGGCTGGCATCCTGGATTATCGTGCTCAGCCACTTCCGGCTGTGTTTCTGGGATTGGAGTGTGAACGCCTCGACAGATGGGAAAATTTATCTCATTCAGTGGCCATTTGTGCGGTTAATTTGCGCAGGCAGACCAGCAGTCAGGATGCTTTTCGTGCTTTCAGGACTGGTTTTGAGCTATAGCACTGCAAAACACATTCAGGCCGGCAGACGTAACGCAGCTCTATTATGCATCTTACGTGGCATACAAACTCGATACTGGCGTCTGATGCTGCCGGCGCTCTGCATATCAATCATTTCGATCGGACTAATGTGGTCGAAAGCTTACAATGTCAGCGATGGTGCGCCAGGATACCTCACCACGGGTATTCCGCGAACGATGGGTGGACTTTACCAAGATATTTGGTTCTGTGTATGGGGAGCACTGGTGGACATGTGGATCTGTGGCTGGCAGCCTGCTCATACCTCTTTGTGGTGCATGAAATCCATTCTAGTTGGCTCATACCTTCTTTATGGCTGTTGGTTGCTGCATGGGGGCCAGGCAAGGCCACCTTATGTCCATTGGGTTGTTTCAGCAGGGCTGCTGTTCTCAGTAGAGGCAGCCGGATATATGCTTGTTGATTGTTCTGGGACCATACTTGGCGGAATAGTTGCTTACCATCTTGTGGCGGACACGCAGTTCCACTCAAGCATTGCAGTAGTTGGTCTGATATCTGGCTTGTCTCTAGCATCGTTCCCCATAGGTGAACCCAATGCAGTTTGGTGCTCTTGGATGTTCGATCTTGCATGCAAACTTATGCGCCTCAACGAATTCAGCAAACACAACGAAGCAACCTGTGCATTTTGGTATAATATTGCAGCTTTCTTAGTGGTCATGTCTATTACTCAACTGCCAAATCTGCAACACCTCTTGAGCGCGCAATGGCTTCAAGCAACTGGGACTGTGTCATTTGCACTGTTTCTTGTACACCCTGTGGTGTTTTGGACTGTTGGTGCTGCGACATATACAGTCATTAGTGCAAGCTTGAGCACACCATTAGATGAGGTGTGCTTGCCTGCAGCAGCGGCCATGTTCATAGCCTCAATTGCAGTTTCTTGGTTTGCATCTCAGGTCTGGCACAAATACATTGAAATCCCACTATACAATTTGGTGCGCGGTTGGCTGGTGGACTCAAAGGAAGCTTGGACAATAGACTTATAGTAGACAGCTTAGCTCATTGTGTGATGTGTTTGGTAGGAGATATTGGTAGGAGCAGGAGGACACCTTTCTTGCAGCTGTAGAGTTTATATGTGATTCTGTGAAGAGTGTGAATCCACAAATGCTTTTTTGATTGCTGGCCATGGCTACTGTGTTGATTAAGTTGAAAAGCAACCTGTACTGGAATGTTAGGCAACCACGCTCAGTCTCTGCAGTGTACTACGGTGTTTGCATATGCACCAAGGATGCTGATCATGTCACATAGAGAGTGTCAAATCGTTGGTTGGTGTATCATAGTCCTAATGTCTTAACTGTGTATATGTCTGCATATTCTGTGCTTGCCCTTGTTTACAATGCTGAGCATTGCCGTGGCGGCATGTACCGTACCGAAATGCGCCGCATTGATCCGTCGATCAGCTGCTATGTGATCTTTTACCTACAAATAAGCTCAGGTTCCCCTGATCATAGCTGGTACCACCAGCATCATATTGTTTGATCTGCTTTACAAACCCTGCGTCAATCTCTTGCCTGGTGTAGGACTTGGGTATGCTGAGAAACAAACATGACATTCTGTAAAACATAGCTGAGACACATCTGAACAAGAGGACAGACTGCAAGTCAGAGATAAGCTTCTCCCTGTGTGTCAGTGCCATTGTAATTACAGCCAATTTGTGCATGGCAGGCGTCAGAGCTGTTTGCACAAACAGATGGCTGAGCCAGCAACTGCTTGTCTGCTTTCTCTGCGAGACTTTGACAAATCGCTGATTCTGCATGACAAGTTCATTGTGCAAGCAAAGGCAATGTGATGAGGTAAAGGGGTTAAACAACATATATACACATGCAATGATGTACCTTTGCAGAGTGATGAAGGATGCTGATGATATATGTAGTACAGACAGCTTGGCCATGAATGTCTTAAAGATCAGTATGCTTCAAGCTACAAGACATGCTGCCAGATTGGATGCAGATCAGACACAGAACAGATGTTTCAGTCTATTTGCTTTCAGACAGATTGTTGCATACATCTAATATGGCCAACATACTTTGTAAGGGAACGGAAGCCAGCCCATCAATTGGCGGCGACATGACAGTAAATGCCTGCACGTCCACCTCACACTATTGCTTGCAATGATGGCAGCCTGATCAATCCTTGGGCAAGGCATTCAACTGCAACTTGCCACGCATGCTATACATACCAGACCAGAGTTCCAAGTCTAGCAGCAGTGCCAGTCAGCACTACATGGGCCGAGTGAGTTGCCAGGTATATACACACTGCAGACACTCTCACAGCAAGCGCTGCTATCATGTAATGTTAGTGCACAAAGCATGTAGTTGGTGCTTGAGACAGGTCCATTCATCAGCTGCTTGCCAGCACTGGAATCAGCATGCTTTGACTGATCCCTTGCTCAGATGACACACAACCACCCGCTGCACCCAACACCCCTGCCAAGCAAGCGTCCATCTTCTGTCCAGACAGTCAAAGCCTTCAAACCCTGATAAACGTGAAGCAACTGCTCAGCTTGCTGGACAGAAGCATGGACTCTGACAGTAGTCATTAGTGAATGTTCAATAGCTTGGGCAGGGTCTGCTTGCTGTTGTGGCCCGGCAGAAGCTGCATCAGCGCCCTTTGAGCAATTTACTGGCACTTTGAGCATGGGAACCATGTATCTGCACGCTATACCTCACAAAGGACTCTGACTCTGTAGATGAAGGCATGCCTTGACAGATCAGGCCCCCTGTCAGGTGACACAACACTTGTATCAAGGCACCACAAGGATGGTCCAGAATGCAGGGCTGAAAAACACAGCAACTGCCAGGGCAAAGTTCAAAGAGCAACGCATTACTTTGTTGCATTGCATGTCCTTTGTCAGTACTCATGGGGGCCAATGAATCGGCAAACACTTAGCTCAAGACTTATTGCATTGGTGCAGACATGCAATTTGTACTGCATGCAAGAACTGTGACCAGCAAGTCTGCTCTGTGAAGCAATGAGGCTTGTATGATTGTAGCATGCATCTTGTAAGTAATGGCATCATTCTTCAATGTCCTGCTCAGTCAAAGACAGTTGTCTTGTGTGCATGCTCTACATGACCTGTGGATCCGCAACCGCGCTACTTGTTATAACTTGAAAACAAAAGAAAAGAAGAGTTTATGCCTGTCAGCAACCATACAGAGCTAGGTAGCCCCGGAATGCAGCTCGAGCCTCCTGAGGCAGCAGCCCGGAGGATGTGTTGTGTCAATCAACCTGCATGCCCTGTGTATGTAGCATTGCCTAAGCTTGCAACCAGATCATAGCAAACTATGCAGCGGTGTATAGCTTTGTAAGTAAGGTATGACCAGCTGTCAGCTGTGCATTGCAGTGTCACCCCTGTTTGTTTGTTTTTGTAGTGCACCTAAGTCCTTGTCGTAACACAAAGCCTATCCAATCCTCAGATATAGCTATACGGGACCCGCTGCAGAGGCAATAATCGGGCATTTATATGATTTTAGTAGATATTTATTGCGTTTTGACTAAGATATTACTTGTAACAATTGATCACACTGCACAGCATGTGCTGATTATATCGGTCACCCGTAGGGCCTGACAGCCTGCAGGGCTGCTTTAGCTGAGATTTGCTAAGATGTTATGTGCTTAACTTCATCAGATTGTTGCGCAACATTAGTATGCTTTGTTTTCATTTGTACCAGAAGAAACCACGCACACATGTGGCCTTGTCAAGTGGGATCGACCCTGCAGGCAAGTCGGAATCAACTCCGAGACTGTGAAAGCGTTTATATTGGTAATTCACCTCCCCCTCTTGCCTACCTCTTCGATATGTATTCCCCCCTGAATTCAGGGGTAACTCCGAAGTTACTAATGCCAAGCCCGCGGGCACGTCGCAATGTATCCTTTGGTATTCTTGTTCAAAACTCAGTCAGTCGCCACGGCCAAGCGGACGACGTTCTTGCAGCTAAGCAAGTGCTAACACATCTAGCTCTCTGACCAGAGGTGTCACCGGCTGTCGGAAACATGATGCGCATGATCGTGGCTCTGACAGCTTTGACTATTGCCATGCCGGCTGTAGCCAAAACAGTCACTCGCTTGCCGTCAGACGTTCCGGTCACCGATGGCTTTCAGAACAACAACGTCTGTGGCACATGCTGCCAAGATGGAGCATACTGTGGGGCCGTCCCCGAAAATATGTTGCTGGCCGATGCGACAAGGCCGACAACAAACTTACTTGTCCCTAAAGGCACCAATATGACCTGTATGTTGCGTGCCCGAAATGTTTTCGGTGCGGTTGATGGCGGATTGTGCGTTCCGAGCTTGCTTCCGAGACACTTTCCCATCGAGAACTTGTGCCGCGCTTTCGATCAGGTTTGTCGCACGCCCCAAGTCGGGGCCCCTGATCGCACCTCCACGTCTTGTGACTTCCGTCTCTGGCTCACAGCTTTATCCTGAATTGCAGGCCCTCGCTCCATCTCACGCTCTCACCAACGTTGTATATCAGTCCAATTTGGTAGAGCAAGAGACGTGCGGCCAGTGTTGCGAGGGGTACCATGTCTGCGGTGTCTCTGATGTCTGCCGACCCATTTCAACAAGGGAGGCCTCATATTGCGTCCCCAGCAATGCTACTACGCATGACTATTGCGGCGTGCCAGTTTTGATGAAGCAGAAAACTTTCTGTGAAAGCTGCACCGAGGCTAGCCCTGCTGCCGAGGCGTTTGAGGCCCAATTCAACGTTGCACCTGAGATCAGCTCTTCAAGGCGGCGCCTGCTAAGCACCAGTTGGGCAGCAACTCCATCAAACGCCCCATCATGTTCGAAGGATGTCCCGTGTAAGGTGAGTGAAGCTTGTTGTTGCGAGCCAACTTCTTGCAAGCCTGATGTTTCCCCTCGACCCAAGGTGGTCTCCCTATTCATGTCTAGCATGCATTGCAGCCTTGGGAGGCAAGCAAGTGGGGCTCATGCCACAAGAAACCTGGCTTCTGCGAGGACAATAGGCATTGCAAGGTATGCTGCTAATATGCTGCCGCTCAGCGCACAACTAGCTGTACGTATGTGTTGACTTTTGAATGTGCAAATCCTTGTTTGTCGCTCTACAGCTGCTCTCCAGCACTGTTGTTCCTGCTGCCTTCTGTCTGGTTTGAAATTGCAACCAAGTTTATGTTGCTGTATTGCAGACTACATATAAATGCGTGAACCACATGTGCTCCATGCCGCCAGCATCTCCATCCTCTCCAGCTACTACATCAGTCACACCTTCACCCATGCCAACAACGTCTGCGCAGTGGGTACCAGCACAGAATGCACCCACCCAGAACCCACCAGCACAGAACCCGTCAGCCCCAAACACCCCCTTGCAGAATCCACCGATGCAGAACCCATCAGCACCTGCACAGCCACCACCTGTACAACATTCATCCCCACAAAGCCTTCCAGCAGCTGTGCCTACAGTAGCGCACCTCACACCATCACCTTTGCCACCTACAACGCAAGAAGAAGCATCTTCAGCAACAGAAGAGGCTCCTGCAGCAGCAGAAGAGCAACCTTCAACAGCAGAAGAAGAGCCACCTGCGGCACAGGAAGCAGTGCCATCACCTGCAGCACAGGAAGAAGTGCCGTCACCTTCTTCACCAGCAGCAACCCCACCACCTTATGGCTCGCCTACGCCACCTAGACTAAGGGGGGCAACCACCCCAGGCGCTCGTGCACCTGTGCATGCACCTGCTCGTGCACCTGCACATCCAACTGCCACATCAAGGGCAGCAACCACTGTGAAGCCTAGTCCCACATTTAGGTCTGCCACCTTGTCGGCAGCCAGCGCCACACCAACGTCCACAGCAAAGGCCACACCAGTGTCAACAGCCAAGGCAACGCCAGCGTCAACAGCTTTGCCCACTCCAGCGTCAACAGCTAAGTCAACACCAGTGTCTACAGCAAAGGGGACCCCAGCTGTGCCCACGCCAGCAGCAATGAGCAAGGCCAGCTCAGCGACAATTGCTGTACCAACAACAGTGGCAGTATCCATGTCCACGCCAGTGGTAGCAGCTCAGTCATCTCCAGCAGCTAAAGTACCATCAGCGCGAACACCCAAGTGATTGTTGCAACCAATTTAGGTGCTGCTGCAAAATGTCCAGTACAAGTGTCAGCAGCAGTTGGTGCCAACTTGTTTTGTCATGACATCAAGGCGTGTGCTGCTGCATGGATCCAGCACCTGCTTCTAGCGCCATCTTCACGATTAATCATCATGATTGTTGGCATAATGCTGGGTTTAAGCAAGTACGTCAAAGCCCCATCTGAAGTCTCCCAAGCTCCTGGCAATGATTCGTGAATCTTTGTAGATTAGTTGTGGCATGCAATTTGTCACATATGACAACTGTTCAATTCTGATTGGAGAACAAACGTTGCAGTCTGCACAACAGTATGAATTGTTTTGTATGCTAGAATAGCTTACTTTTGGTCAGTACAGAAAACCACCATTTCTAACCTTTCCTCATTTGTGTTACAATCCCATGAGTAGGTACTTTACCCAGTGATCAAGAGTTGCAAATACCTTTAGGTGGGTACATGCGTTTTGCTTTTGCTCATGGCGAGCTGTCACAACTCTCAGCCATGACTTGATAGTCAGCATCAGACACTTTGAATGATTCTCAACAGCTTTCAAGCCAGCTTTGGTCGAGCGTGACTGTAAAGGCAGCTTCCAGATGCATCTCAGCGCGCAGCAGTTAAACACAGTCTTGTCTGACTGCATACTGTACCTGACACAATGTCTCTATAGCAATGATCCAGGCAATTTACCAGAGTACCAGACTCTGCAAATCAGTAGGCAGTTCTCAGCACCATTCTCTTGCATGTGTCAACCTCAGCATGCCATCCCTGGTGTACACATGTGCAAGCATTGATGCACAAAGCTGCAGGCAAATGCATATATTTTGCCTGCCTTTTGGGCTTTCCCCTGCTCCGGCAGTTGCTCTGCTAAAGGCAAAAGACTTCTTGAACTTACACGAAGACCAAGACCACATCTAAATTTGTTGCTGAAACTTTGCCTTTGACTGCTGAAAGGTTGCCCTTGACTGCTGAAAGGTGCTATGACACATGCATGTTCTTGCTGCCCGGGTTAGTGCCTAGCAGCATTGCTGGATGTTTGCCTGGCGTATATATGAGATGCACATGTCATCATGATGTTGGAAATCTTTACTATAATTTGCTGGCAGAACAGCAACAACTGTGGGCAAACCATATTCAAATGTCAACAAGTGATGATAGTCATGTTCTGTCTGTATGGTAAGACCAATGAGTTTGTAATGGGTCTGCTGACTAGTCACAGTACTGTCAAAACAGGACCTCATACAGGGAGGGTACTCAGGACTGGTCAGCAACATGCTCCAGGGGGGCAGGAAAGCTGGATAACCAATTGCAAACTGCAACCTGCAACAGCCACACCACAATGCAATGGTCAGTGCAAACAAGGTCTCAGGTGTAGCAAGAATTCAGCTAACAAGTGGTTGGAGAGCCCATTTTGATCTGTGGCCAGCGTATATTGAAATTCTTGAGCTTAAAAAGTCACTCTCACGTGCCTTCTACAGTCGAGTTCACTGAGAACATGCAGAGACTGGAGGCTTATGCTGACACGGGACATCATGATGTCACATACGATGTTGGTGAGCATCTTCTCTTGAATGCTAAGAATGTGTGCAAAAGGGCCCTAGCACCCCAAACTAGTGCCTAGATGAATGAGGTGTAGACAGACCTGTGGCTTACCTGCTTGCATACATCTGTGGGGACGCAGCCCATGTTTCACGTATCCTTGTTACAGCCCTGGCATGATGGTAGTTGCTTGCAACCGCCTTTGCCCAGGTTCCTTCACAGTGGGGAGGCCTCAAACAACGGTTGAACAGGTGTTGGATCAACGCACTAGCAAATGTAGGTTCCTCAAAGACCAAAGAGTGAAGGGCATGACCCTGCAAATGACTGGTGGGAACCTGAAGCAAACATACATGACCCGACTCAAGTGCAAGATTATTGAGACTATGTTGCATCATGTGAACAGCACACTGCTGCCCGTGAGATCAGCTACCTCATCGAGGCATGGTAAATGCCACCATTGTGGTGCATAGTGCCTGTGTGATCTTTGCTTGTATGCGCCTGTGCTTGATACACATTGAGCATGGCAGCCATGTTTGATGTTTACAAGTAAATGGTGGACTGATCACCCACTCTATGCTAAGCAAGCGCTGTTTTGGCAATGTGCCAATTTTCTGCTATCATCAGTACCAGCCAATCCCACCGATGTCTCTGTGTAGTCCCACATATGGACAGTACTGTGGCTAGTGTCATTGCTGGTGTCATTGCAGCTCTGGCTCTAATTCTGGCTGAGAAAAGCTGACATGGACTTGAGCTACTCAAGGGAACATGTTTGCTCTGCTGGCAATACCCAGAGGCATACTGTGGTAGCATACAGACAGACAGGCTGAAGGGCTGAGACACAACACATTGGCAGCACACCATCATATGCTCGGTTCACATTGGAAATTGTATTTCACGACAACAAATTGCCAGTGCACACTGCAGTCAGATGGTCAGAGGCATGCAGGTGCCAGATGTGTGCCTGCATGGCCACCTCTGCCCTTGTTGGGGCAACAAAAACCCCCCATGCTGGCTATGGTGAAGTGGTGTAGGGTCCACTGGATTCGGACCCAGACCCGCCTGAAGGCACACTACTACAGCCTGTGTGCGACACCCATTACCCCCTGCGTAGCCCCAAAAGTGGAGAAGCCAGAACGTTTCACCCTGTATAGCAAAAACCTGACAGCAGCAAGCACTGTCGTCACAAGAACACAGGTTGATGACGCCAAGCATTCTGCAGACCAGTAAGGAAGCTGCAACACGGCTGGCAGAACGGCTGCTGACAGTCAAGGCAGCAAGACGCTACAGACCGTCATTCCACTGGACACTCTGGTGCGTACACACTGCTTTGACTGCCCAACCATGCTTGGTCAACAACCAAAAAAGGCTCGTGGCAACACCAACCAACTCACACCTAGCCTCTCGGTTTGAGCTGCTTGGTTGCATAAGAGAATGGGACCCAGCATTAACATGAACAGCAAACTGAGCAAACATTAGAATTTACTTCCTTGCACCCCTGCTGTGCCGCATGACCATTGGGAGCAACGCAGGGCGGCAGGACAGGCCAATTAATTGCAAGACCCAACCATGTTGCCAGCTGAGTTTGGTTGCTACGCTCAACTGCAGCTGCAGATTGCACAGCAAATTAGTATCACATCTATGAATTCAGTCATAGCTATGTATGTTCAAGACACGCTTGCCTCCACCAATGCACCAATAACAGCTTCAGCCTGTGCTTTGCCATCAGCTTCCCCTCAGCATCTGAGGCAGCTTCTCAGTCCGTGACTGTACCTCAGCAGCAGTCATGGCAGCAACAATTTATTGTTCCTGTGGCTGGCTGGCCATCTGGGAGCGCAACTCGATGTGAAAGTACAATGGCTAGTATGTGACTACACTTTTGATGTTTATAATAGTGCAATAGCCTGGACGCAATGTACTTATTTGATTGCAAGTATGGCAGCGATTTTTTTGGTTGTTGTAAACAGAGCCACCGACCCCAAAAAAAACTGGAGAAACATAGATGCTGTAACCATAAACAGGCAAGGTGGCCAAATCCACCATCAGATGCTTCATCTGTGCTCAGCAGATGCAACATCTGTAGCACTACTAGACTTTTCGGCTGTGCAGGTGCAGCATCTGGAGAGCTGGTTTGCATACAGTACAGATGCAAAAACAACTTATGCACTGAGAAATTGCATCTGCTATGTTCACAGATGTCACAACTGGTGTCAGTGTAGATATTGCATCTGCTCACAGCCAAAAAATCTAGTGGTATTGTAGATGCTACGCCTACAGGGCATAGATGCACTGGTACTATTCACAGTTCACAAATCTGGTACTAGGGCAGTTCACCAATCTGGTACTAGGGCAGATGTCACAACTGAGGCCAATGCAGATGTAACATGTGATCTGCTGTACAGATTCTGCATCTGCTTGTCTATAAACCCTAACAAATCCTACTGTATCAGCATGCAAGCTGTACTTAAGCTGTGACTAAGCTGACCACCATCACTGAACCCTTGCATTTCAGGCAGTGCTGGCTGGTGCGCTGACTTGTCTGTCTGACTTGTCTTGCGTGTGCACATCCTGCTCTGCCTTTTGGTGGCAGCTGGTTGATTAGTGAGTTCAGCAAACACTTTGCCTCCTGCACCCTTCTTGCCAGGCTCCTTGCCCTTGCCGTTCTTTTTGTTGGCTGGATCGTCTGCAGGTGCATGTGCCTGCAGCTACTCTGCTGGTAGTACAGGTACACAGTCAATGAGCTGTCCGGTTTGCTGCTTTGCATATAAAGAACAGAATGGTGCAGGCGAGCATCACAGCCCCATGTATCACAGTGACAGATCAAACGTCTTCATTTTGAAATCTGTCACCTCCTCTGGGATGTGCTCTGACATATACTTCACACAGTGCTCAAAAGGCAGAGCACGCATCATGTCTATTGGGAGATCCTTGACCATGGCACTGCCTGGGCAGAACACAGCACAGCTCTGCACACACATGGGCAAAAGTCTGCGCTCATGTTTGATCATGCAGAAAAGTTAACAAGCAAATGGGCCAGCTACACCACTGGCTTGCTGCTGCATCTGTTGCAGCAGTCGCCAGGCTCGGCATTGCTGGGCAAGTAGAAAAGGATAATGTAAGCACAATGAAGGAATGCAAAGGGTCAAAGTAATGACAATGAATTACAATCAGCATATGATGGTGCACAGGGTGACATTCAGCCTGACCTGCTTGACTTCATCCACTAGCTCTTGCATGGCAAATGCGCAGTCGCTGTCTACAAAGGCCTCAGCAAACGGCTTTCCAAGCCAAGCAAAGCTGCTGGCTTTAGTCCAGCCTGCGCCTTTGGCAGTGCCCAGAACTGTGCATGGTATGTACTGTGTGTCTCGCCCAGCCTCCTGCAGAACAACATGTTCTGCTGCAAGCCTTACAAGTACAGTGTTGCACTACGGGGAAGAGAGAATGCAGAAATGACCACAGAAGCGTGCAGTGCAACTTGGGGCATATAGTACAACCGATGACAACAGCATTTCCTGGACAATGCTTGCAGACTACGACAGCAGAAAGCAGCATATATTTATCACCACAATGGATAGCGCAATTGCATCCAACTGAATCTCAAATCATGTCCTCAATGAGGCAGCATATGTGCAACTATCCAATTGTCACAGCACATCATTCATTGACATACAGACAGAAAATTCCCGGTGCAAAGAGCTGCAGCCAGTGCTGGCAGATCTGCCCCCGCTGCAGTCAATGTTTAGTACGGCTGGCTATTTGTGACAGGAGATGTTGCTGTCTTCCAGCTTGATGCTAGCACTGATGTTACATTCCCACCAGCATGACAGCTACTTGACAAGCCGAACTTCTGCCTGCTTGGTGATTTTTGCAAGCTTCACCTTTGAGGTATCGTAGTGGACCACTGGCCAGTGCAGTCCTTTCCGCCACTGCCTGGTTGGCTGCTGTTGTGGCCTGCCTTTGAAGTCTGCCGCAGTGCTGTCTCTGCAGGATGCAGGGCAGCCATCATGCAGGGGATGTATATAGACTAGCTAGTGCTGTAGCTGCATTGACAGCAGAGCTTGAAGCAGCTAATGCCTTCATGCGGAATGGAGCAGAGCCTTCTAGGTCCTTGCTCTCATGCCCTGTATCTCTGAAGGTAAAATTTGGTTCAGCTATGTTCCATGAGCTTGCTGTTGTGTAGCCACACAAAAGTTGCATGCTTGTGGACCACATGCAATGCAGTGTTGTAGTATTGCTGTGCATGCTGCAATTTTGTTGACCTATGACATTTGACTGCAATGAGCAGAGGCAAGCCCTATGGCTGTTGCACGCTCAGCCTAGCTCTCAATTGATCATATTATACATCTACATAGAGCATCATACCTGATTCAGAAGAGTGGCTTGCTGCCGCAGCTGCTCATCCGCCTCTGCATGCAATCTGGCGACGCTTGCAGCCTTGCCTTGTGCAGTGTGCGGCTTCTTGGAGAGCTGGCTCAACTGATCCTGCGACTCACATGAAAACTACCAGGACTCGGCTACTTTAGCCTGCATGCAACGGCAGCATGGAGTCTATTGAACAAGTGTACTGCCTTTGACAAGCAGCCTTGCTGACATGATAATCAGGCAAGCTTGACAGCCTGTTAACGCGTTGCTAGTCACTCATTCTATGAGATTGCACACCTGAGGCCAATAGACTGCATTGGAACAAGTCAGTGACATCACCTGCACAGATTGCTGTTGTTGCTCAAGCTGCTGAACGACGTCATGCTGCTGATCCAGAAGCTCTGCTTTTGGGCAGTGACAGTGTGAACATCACAGTGGATCCAGACATGCAAATGCACAGTGTCAACAGCAAATTCAATAATGTTAGGAAGTGACTGAAGTGTTAGAACAGAGCGGTGAGAAGAAGATGTACAAGACTAGATGCTGCATCTGAACTGCAATGACAGACCAGAAGTATCCAGAATCCATAGTAGCCAAAAACAGATGCAACATCTGTCTAGACAGACCAGATGCAGGCCACTGTAGATGTAATATCTGTCCTGCATGCAGTGCTGCAGAAGGCACAGATGCAACATCTGTCCCTCAGTAGTTGTGACATTGTGCTATTCCAGCTCCTAGTTGTACAGATGTGCCCATAGTTTTTTTTGGGGTCTGTGGCTCTAGTGTCTGCCCCAGCCTGCAGCCCTGATTCTGGCATCAGATACGGCACTGCAGTTTCACCAGTTCATAGCAGAACCTTACTTAGTCTCAGTGCACCTGCATTGAAGGCCCTGAGACATGACTGCCACAGCAGGCTAGATAGCATGCCATCTCGCAGCAAGAGCATCTGCTGATGTAGGTCTGTGCTACTGCTTTTGCAGGTCTGGTTCATGCTTTGGAGTAGCAGCTGCATCCCAGCCTCTGTCAGTGGCACTGCTGCTTTCTTTCGGTAGCGCAGCTTGGTGGCATGATTTCCCACAGCCTTTCAGCATGGTTCCAACCTGGGCACTGAGGATGGGCTTGCCTGTCTGATTGGCTGAGTTCCAATCACCATTGCGGCCTAGCTTTTCAATTTTGATGGAAAGGTGAGATTTGGTGCATGCTATACACTCCCCATCTGCTGTCATGGATCCTGCATGATTGGGAAGCCAGTGCTGCGTGACGTATATCAAGATGTCTCCCAAAATGACTGTGGCATGGCAGTTGCATTCAACAATTGCCACACATGCTGTACAGGCTTCATGCTGTTTAGACTGATGCTCCTTTGAGTAAAGAATTTGACAAGCTCAACTCCCAAATAGCTTGCAACAAGTCGCGTTTCATCATGACAACATCATTGACAACAAACCACTGACTCAAGTTCATGTCCCCCCTGATGTTGCCATTGCCGTCTTGAGCCCGTGTCATGTCTACGTCTAGTTTGCACACGTGGTTAGGCGCTACCAGATGAGTGTACCAGTAATACTATAATAGTATATTCTAGTATTTAATAGTATTTAATAGTATTTAATAGTATATAATACTATAATAGTATTTAATAGCTTTTAATAATGAATGGGCGAGCCCGAAGGGCGTGCCTCTCGAAGTACTCAAAAGCAATATGGAACATTCATTATTAGCCCCACAAACAAATCCCTACCTTATATAAGTGGTGCTTAGTGGATAACCGTTGTGCTTAGTGAATAAATAAGGTGATTTTGTTGCCATCTTCTTGGCTCCCTTGATGACACTCACAAACCTTGTTCCCAACGATAGAAAGCACGCCTGGTAAAGCTGTGCTTCCCATTGCATTCTGCACTGCCCTCACTGCGGCTTCCTGCATGCATCATAAGTCAAGTTGTGTTGATCTGCACGCCATACGCCCATGAACTTTTTTCAGCAGCAGACGTGAGCACAGTCCTGTTGCATACAGTCTGCTTGATCTGCAACCAGCTGCCAGCTCTCCAGTTGCTGCTTGTCTGTCTTTCTGCTGGCTTAGCCGAGGGGTGTTGGAGCTCATGGGAGTTGCACACAGGCTGGAGTACCGCTGAGTGAGGCTGCCTGCATCTAGACTTAAGCTTGAGGGTGCCTGCTGTGTGTGTATGGAACAATCATGTGAAATGTAATATTGAACAGATGCACAAGGTCTGTCTTGACGTGTTGTGACCCCATAAGAAGCACTGCAGCCCATACTCTGACCCTCTGCAACTCCAGCTCAGAGTACTGTAAGTTCTGAGTGCAGAAAAGGAACAATCGGCGTCCAAAGTTTTACAGCTCTGGGGCTGCAGAAGAAGGTTCTAGAGTTTTCTGGATGATGATAGAGTTTACTTGTTTTCTGTGGGAGTTCAAGGGTACTACCTAATATGGTATGTGGCGGGAAACTCAAACACACTCTTGAACTCAAGGGCAAACATGGGGGTCAGGTGTGTCAGGCCCTAGCTGCCCAGTAACATCATCCTTTGAACACCTTGTGAGCAGCTAATGTACTAAGCTTTCTTTGTTCTTTTGTACAATTCCAGGACAACAAAACCTGATTTAGAGTATATGTATTGCACCAAGTACTAGAAGGTGAACTGGGCTTAAAACCCTAGCTACAACCTGCAGGTCAGGATGAATTAGCTGGCTTGATTTCATGACTTTCAAGCCGAATGGGTAGGTTATGGGGGCTTAGTTTACAGGGGCTTAACGTAAGGACTGTACGCGCCTCACATTGTAACCTCCAGCATTGCAATCCGCGACCTGAATTTATCACTCCAGCAGTTTATGTCTATTCAGCTTGAAGCCAGATTTCTGCTTCAAAAGATTCATAATTTCTGGCTGTAAAATTCGTGATAGTGACATGTGCGTCACGGGGCACCGCTGAGAACCCAGTCGCCAGCGGTCCCGTGTTTCACATGTTCTTCTGATTGTGAAACACGTGAGCCGTGAACGTGACTTTCAGTAGTAAGCTGACTCGCAAGGAATCAAATCGTTGTGGTCGCCGCTGTGCCGCTGTATCGATACGCTGACTCAAACATCGCCAGTGCAACAGCCGTTTGCGAGCGGCCGTCCCAGCTTGTTTTGTAGTCTTCCTTGTGATTTGAAGCTTGGCGTTCAAAGCAGACCTGCGATGGGCACAACGACTCAGACTCACTGGTGCCTCACGCCAGAGTTCTAACCTCACCGACCGTCAGCAGGAGTCACAGGGCGACTCAGGTGCAACAAAGCATTTGCTTTCATCACTCGCACACGCGACGAACCTTTCGCTGGTCGCATACCCGGCCCGTGTCTGCACGTGCGCTGAAGTAGCTGGTCTGCAGGGCTTATGCAGTTAGTCCAGATACTATTAGTGCTTTTGCTCGTTCGCGGCTGTGAAGTGCTGGGAAGACCCATCGACATTCCCACCACTGAATCTTTGCGGTGGTTTTCAGAAGACACACAGCTTTATAAGGATCTGGGCTTCTTGGCTGCCCATAACACTATTCATGTGTTGCAAGTCAGCTCTACAGCCCTGGAAAGCTCAGATCTGTGGGTTGAGCAGCTTCAGGGTCAGAATGTCAGTAACTTTCTGTTGGTGACGCTAGACTCACTGGCGCAAGCTTGGTTGCAACAGAGGCACCCTGGTCACGCACAGCCATTCAGCAGCTTTCTTCAGCTGCTGACGTCTGCCAGCAACTCCAGTGCTGAACACACAGCAAGTTCTATCCCATCATGCACTAGACCTCTTATCATCAGTCTTATTCTGGCTGGAGGTTTTGACGTAGTCTGGACAGATGCTGTATCACAGAAACTCCCTGCAAGCGCTGTTCCAAGCCTGCATGCACCTGTGCACTCCAGAAGCTTGCAGGCTGCTCTTCCTGGGGACAACAGCAGGAACGCCAGCAATCAGACCTGTACCTGTCTCATGAAGCTGTCTGCTAGCAACAGCATGTCCATGGTTTCCAGTCTCATGTATGACTGGCATGATAAGTGTTTGACAGTACCCATTCTTCAGTCAGCATCTTTGCATCCAATCAAGTCAAAGCAACTAAATGCTGACCACTGCCATCGACCAGACTTTGATTTGCTTTATTATCGTAGGCCAATGAGCCTGGCAGGTGACGGCCCCCTGGTGGTTGCTGGTATCAATGCTCAGACCTGGTGGTCCCCAAAAAGTAGTGTGCTTTGTCAATTGTGCAGTGATATTTGATTGTGACTGCCATCATTGGCACACGTGTGACAAGTGCAGATTTAGCTTACAGTCACCATCATACTGCATGTCCCCCAAAGTTGATTAGGCAGGATGACATTCTGACGACATACATATGTCAGAAGCTGACTACCACTGAGTGACGTCTTCTTATTGAGTACCATTGCGCTCCAAATGAGGCATAGGTATTGCAAGTGTGTTGAAAAGGGTGTTGAAACCTCTGAAGATTTTTTCGCACTCCAGCTTGTGAGCTCTTTTTTTGGGATTTAATGTTTGTAGCAAACATGATGTTTTGTGCATCACATGTAGAACAGCAGGTGATTTCTGATGACCAACACTCTTTTGCAGCAATACTGACACTTTTATGTAATTCTAGGGTGGTTGTGCCATGCAGCACATCTTCCACTGAGATCGCACCTGAGGATTACAGAGAACTTGCTCTGCTGCAAACTGCAGTAAATTTTACAGGCTGGAAACGAAGTGCAATGCAATGTATCTGTGAACACAGTCTCTGTGCAAGACACACATAGTCTGGGCTAATAGTCAACATACTTGTGAGTTGCAAAATCAACTGGGGAGGTTCATCATATGCTGCTCCACACTCATGCATGCTCCACACTGGGCGTTCGCCAGCAAGCCTTTGCCCGCACAGACACGCTTGAACGGTTGCAAGCATTGTGATAATTGCTGACACGCTTGTGAATTGGCAGTATGTGCTCAGCAAACTCTTAAATGGTTGTTTGGGTAGTCCACACTATGCGGCTGGCCGTCAGAACTGTCAGCCTCGACCCGACAGCCAGCAACAGACGCTACGACTACCCAGCAGCTTTGCAGTTCGAAACTTTTACTGACTGTAAGTATAGCTTCAGGTGCATCAATGCATAGCGCAGCCTAACACAACCTTTGCTTGACTGCATGCTGTATCTGACACGTTATCTCAGTGATCCAGGCGTTACAATTCAGGCCTACCCTTACCTCTACCTCTAGCCTTCCGGGCTCTGCATTAGCGGCAGATAGCCAAGCGCGCAGGCGAATCGAATTTGGCCCCTTTCGCCGGCGCTATTTCGCATTGCAAATTACACTACATAATATATGGAAGGCTAGGAGCAAGACCCCCAGTAAACTAAAAAGTACAACCACCGGCAAATGCCGCGCGTCTGGGGGTGCAAGAAGCAGATGTGTAAACTTGTGATGATGTGCACATTGGAATGTATGCCGCCCAATCGAAAGATAGTTGTCAGAGCGCCGCAAAGACGTAAAATGCCTGATGTAAGCAAAGACGTGCACTGAAGAAGGAATCATTGCGGGGTTCTATGGAGAATGGCACATTCGTGCAACAACTCATCAGTGAAAATGGGCAGCAAGTTGCAAGAAAGAAGGCCTGCTGATAAAGAAGTGTTCGGCAATGCACAGTGGGCTGGACGATGGAATCGTGCATGAAAGGGGAATTATAGAAAACTGGGGCCACAGTCCAACACAGAGGTTGTTGGATGCGATTTGACAAGCTCGGGCTCTATCAACTTGAATTGCATCTAGACATCACCAGATTTGCTGACCATCACATATGATGTATCAGGTGAAACATAGCGCCTGTACCCAAAGTATGAACCTCCTACGATGACAGTCATCAGAGCTGTCAGTGCTGCCAAGGCGCCCCATCCTGTCAAGGTGATAGCCTTGATGCCAGAGCCTCTAGGGTTCACTAGTGGTGTCTTTATGCCTGCTGCATTTTGCAATGCCATGAACTTGTCCACCATCGCTGAGGAGCTCATGTCGGACACGAAAAGGGCTTGCACATCCTGAAAATCACACACAGATAGCTCTGAGTGCGCAATCCCTTTGGTTCTGTCTCTGCCTCACAAGCCAGTGCATGCTATATACGCTGTACAATGCATAAGGCAAGTGCCTTAGCTAAACGGACAAATAACAAAATTGCCAAACTGCTTCAGGGAGCCTGACAGCATTTTCAAAACCAGGCAGGCTAAGGACAGCAACTGACCTTGGGTGCAGCAGCAATGACCAGATTCTTGCAACCCTGGGCCATATACTGTCCTTCAGCCAAGGATTTGGACAAGCAGCGTCCAGCAGTTCCAATACCCCACACTCCAGCCCTGGGTGCTGTCAAGGCTTGTTGGCAGTACTGCTGCACATCTTCATCACACTCCTCTGCAACATGTGCACTCTCAGCACTACAGTTTGCACTGCAGGTAGCGAACTTTGATGCTGATGGAGAACAGAAAACAAACAAAACCATGGAACATGCATCACGCCACAAACTATTGCACGCAATAGCCGATCTGTGGCAAAGCAGATTGTGTGCAACAGTAGCAAAACATAGCATGCTGTTTTGTGATGAGGCTTGTTGTCTGTAGCTGGGACAACTGTGTAATGCAATCAAAGTTCAAACACAAGCTGCTGCTACAGTGCTGTCTAGCACTGCAGCGACACATGCAGCCTACTGTGTAGTACGCGCAGCGCAAGCTCAGTTGTTTACTTGTGAGAGCAAGTTGTGGCTGGTACTCCCACAAGGCCATTCTGACAGCCCTGGAAACCTCTCTCTGGCAGTCAGATACGATGCTCTGATAGTTGGTCACAAGACAAGCTATGACCTGAGTCTCTCCATGTGCTTTGCCCTGCAACAATCAATATTGCACTGGTGATAACAAGCATATCAAAGGGGGGGGGACACGCCACAGCGTCTAATTTGCACTCAAAATGGAGACTATGCTGCCAATGCAAGCCTTACAAAGGACTGACATGGCCTTGCATGCATACCTTTTCAATGCTGCAGTAGTGGTTGACATCAGCTTCACACTGACTGGCTACACCATAGTCTAGGCGGTAGTCCTCTTGCATGCGAGCCTCTCTGTCCTGCACCTGCTGCTTGCACTGATCACCAAAACCAGACTTGGCAATATTCTCTTGCAAGCACCCAAAAACTCGGGCTTGACCTACAATCACATCTCCGCATGCTAAATATACCACATAAGCCACTCAAGGTCAGGTTTGCATTCTGTGGCTGACGTCATCAGCAACAGCAGCTACACAGTCATGCATGAACATGCTAACACGCAATTGTGTTCAAGACAACTGTCAAAGCATTACACATGACAGAAGAATGGCTGGCTGTGCTACCTGGCTCTACATTGGGGCAGAAGACCGCAATTTCCTCAGAGCACTGCTTGTGCAAGGTGGGCTGCAGTCTGATGTCCTGGGACTGGATGATGCCTAGCTTCAACTCTTCCTTCCGACATTCGGAGCTCAAAGACGTCCTGTGAGAGCGTAAGCACTGCAGCACAGCACCTGCAGAGCATATGTGAACAACTGTACAATCTGATGATGCGCAGAACATCAAACGACAAGCTGCAGTGCCCTCAGTACAGTAAGGTTTGCACTGAACTGTGCAATTCCACAAAGGCATTGTGGCATTGCTTCAGGCGCAAGGAAGAGCAGCCAATCTTGCCATGGTTAAAAATCATCAGGCAGCAACTGTCTTGTACCTGGCTTGACTTTGCTGCAGAGCTCATCAACATCGTCCCTGCAAGCTTCTGCCAGCAGCACATCATTCCTGAAATCAGAGACCTCCATCTTTTTGAAGTAGAACACCTCATCTCGGCATTTCTTGGCTTCAATCTGATCGCTCTTCTCAGTCAAGCAGCGCAGCACTTGGCCGCCACAGGCTTGGTGAGCTTGACACATGTTGGGACACAGGCTGTCAGTGTCTCTTTTGCATGCTTCAGCAAGCTTGAAGTTGAGGCGGTAGTCCTGGCTGGACCTGGCCTGATCCCCCTGAATTGCCTCCTTGCACTCGGTGGACATGTCTGCTGCCTCTGTGTTGTTTTGCAGGCACCTGCAAACCCAACTCAGGTGCATCACAGCTCATTGCAGAAGAGCGCCTAAGGTGCAAGGATACATGCAATGCAGATGATTGAATACAAACCACAAGCATCACTTCTGGCATGTCCAGAAAAGATTGACCAATGAATGAAGTTGTGCGTGTGCATCTTGGCCAGTCATTTGAACTCCCTGATGATCTCCTCCCAAAGAGGCTGCTGAACCACCTCAGACTACCTCAGTGAAAGTGCATGCTGAATTGGACTCACCTGATCACATTTGCATGACCATGATCGACATCAGCACAGTAAGTCTGGATCTCAAAGGTGCACGCTTGCTTCAATGGAAACTTGAAGTCAATGTCCTCAGCCATCTTCACCTCTTGATCAAACAGAGATGCCTGACACTCCTTTGACAGGCTGCTGCGTGCATCTTGCAGACAGCGAATGACCCGCGCAGAGCCCTGCAACATTCACTGCATGCTTCAGGGTGGCTGCCTAGCCTACTGTGCCTAACAAATGCATCCAAATCCCAGCTGGCCATGTGGAGAGAAACAAGCACACAGCCAAATTACGTTTTCTTTGCAATGCACCCTGCTCAGATCAATACACCACATGCACCTGACATTTAAAGGCAAGGTCATAAACTAACAAAATCTTATCAAAGGTGCAGGTTTGCAAACAGAGAAGCAACAGATGAGCAGCTTGACAAGTAAATAAGTGCAGCAGCGGCAGCATAAGCGCCAATGCTGACCTGCTGAGTAGTGCTGCAGAACTGTTCTCTGTCATTGAAACAGGCATCTGCCAGCATTTGGTTGAACCTGATGTCCTCAGAGGCCCTGGCCATGACTTTGTGCACCTGCTCTCGGCACTGCATGTTCATCAGCATATCCCGCGAGTCTTGCAGGCATGCCACAATCTGCCCCTCGCTCTCATCCAGCTCCTGTAAGGCCACCCATAACTTGACCCAACTTTGCATGCTTGTGCACAGACATGGAGCTTGCAGCATGCTATGCAGAAATGCAGCTGCAGTCTTTGGACCAGTATTGGTCATAGAAAGGTTGTCTAGTTGCACGGAAAGACAAACGTGCTAAGCTAGCGCTGCATGAAAGGACACAGAGTAATCTGCAGCATGAGCACGGGGACGTACATCATCCCAGCCACACGTGTACATGATGTCCTCTTCACATGCATCTCGCAAGGAGCTGTCAAGCCTGAAGTCTGTGGCACGCTCCTGCATCACGTTCTCTAGTTCATTACGGCACTCACTGGAAAACCCATCATCTTGACGATGCTGCTCGAGACAGTCTTTCACCCTGGCACTACCTGCAGCAGCATGCACCAGGAGACTTTATGCACAACTAGAGTGTGCAGAAGGTATACAGACAAGATGGATCACACGTAGCAGGTGTAGAAGCTTCCAGCCTTTACCAAGAAGCTGACACCCTTTAAAGCTTTACAACACGCACAGAACAGCAGCATGGGGAGGCCTGAGCTGCTTGCATACAGTGCCAACGTACAGAACAAAATCATCATGTCTTGTAAATTTCAACAAGCGACAGGGAGTTTGCGCATACATACAGCCATGAGCCAAAAGTGAAACAATTTGAGTCTTACCTGGTGCAACATCATTGCAGAATGTACGCTTGTCGCTCATGCATTTGCTGACCAATAGTGCATTGAGTCTGATATCATCTGCCCCTTCCACCTCCTGCCGAAACAGCTCGTTCTGACACTCCCAAGTCAGCCGGCCTTGCTGTCTCAGCTGCAGCAGGCCCACAAACTCATTCAGTGCTCAGTTAGAATTGCTTTGTTGCTTACATGCCACAGGACTCAGTAGACCTGAGTCAGTCACCTGAGAGCTGTTTGATGCAGGACAATATCAATTGACAACAGTACTTTGTGTTGCAATTGTTTCCAGATATGAGACATGATGGTGAATGCAAACGCTTGGTTGCACATAGTCCTGGCATACACAGAGGGATCTCCACTTGTGAAGAGAAGCCTGGATAAGCAATGATGGTCCACAAGTCATAATGCTGGCCTTGTATTAGCTTCAACCTTCACATATTATCTTTTCAGGACAAAGAATGTGTTAAGACAGTATCAGTACAAGTGGGCTTGTCTTCAGAGGGCCACACTGCGTGTTGACGCAGCCAATGCACTCACCAAACATGCCTGGACTTGTCCCTTCTCAGATTTGGTACCCTTGCAATATGATTCTGCATCAGCTTGACAGGCTTCATGAAGGTAAGGATCGATTCTGTAATCCTTGGCAGCCTGCATTTGAGATTATAATTGCTGCTGCGCTTGCGCAATGCAGGTGCGCATCATCACAATGGATCATGCCTGATAGTTTTGCAAGATACCATGTCAATGAGATCAAGCGTCTAGGCTGAGACATATGCAGAAAGTAAGTCGTAAAGCTGTTTTTTTTGAGCTGCTATTTTGCTACCATTGCCAACCAGTCAGCATGTGCTCAGATTACTGTCACGCTGGAGCAGACCTCCTTGCAATACAAGGCACAAAGCTCTTTTGATTGTTCGTACAGCATTTGAAAATAAAAGTAACTCAACGCACAACAGCAGTCTTACCAGCTGTTGCTTATTCAGAACTTCTACGGAACAATTTGCAGAGAGTTGCTCACGCTGTGACCTGCAACACATCACGTTTGGACAGAGTGGCATGCACCAGTGCACTGTTGCAGTTCGTACAACCATTTCCAATTCGTTTTCTGCACAAGGTGGCAACTGCTGCATAACAAGCAGTAGCACGCAACAGCGATTGACAACGCTAGTAATCATTCAGCGAGTTTATTCAGATCATGCTACAGTCAGCTTTCAACATGGCGTACCACAAGCATGAGGCGATGGCTGCTTCAGAGGTATCATCTGCCATGTCATTGCACAAACTGGCTGCATCAAGCTCACAGGCCAAAGCTGCATCACAATCAGCATCTTATGAGAAGGTGTGAATGACAATGCACAGTCATAATGCATGTACTTAAGAGAGCACTGTACAACCTACCAAGGGGAATGTCCTTGTTAACATTGGTTGTTAGATCGGCCTGAAAAGCTGCTAACTCTATCAAGCAGTCTTCCTTGACAGCCTTGCCTGCAGCAGGCACCTCAGCAGTTGGCTATCACCCTTACTACAGCTGAAGTACGTTCAATTGTCCTACCTTGAACATTTCCAGTCTCTTGTGCTGCCACCTGATTCTGAAGGCAATCTGCCAGTCGTCTGCGGCCTGCTGTAATAGTAGCACAGAACGTGTCTATGTCGCCGGCACAGTCTCCTGCAGTTGACAAACCCAAGTTTCAACTATGACCCTTCTCCAAAGAGGTCTACCTAAGCTCAAGTCCTGAACCTCAGGCACACCTATAGTAGAGATGTCCCCGTCACCATTTGCAAGCAGTGCCTTTGGCGATAGAGCTATGATACTTGACTCCAGCCCTTGCAGAGGCTCGCGTCGCTCCTCTTGTGCTGCCTCTGCTTTCTGGAGGTCAGCCTCAAATTCGGAGGAGAGGGCTGCTGAGGCGTTTGCGCAAAGATGTACAACACACAAGCAACTAAGTGCAATCAGCACAAGGCCCTTATGCTGACGCAAGCTCATTTGCGGAGAAAAACGGCTTCGGCTATAGCTTCAAGATCTGCGGATCTGCATCGCTCCGGTCAATATTCTGAACTTGCTGCAGAAGCGATCTTCTACTACGCCCCCGGGCTCAAACCCCGTGTCCTTGCAGATCAGCAGCGCAGACGCGAAGTGGTTATTTGTGAATTTTTAGCGCTGTTTTGCATCCCCTTCGAGCTCGTTCTTTACGTCGCTGACGGCTTGGCAAGGCCGTAACCTGGGCCGTAAGTTCTACCATGGCTCAATAAATTATTAATTGCGCTCAAAGCATGCATCACTTTTTTGCTTTGCAGCTCTGATCTGCTCTGTTTTCTTCTGTTGCGTTGCGAAATAGGCCAAGATGCAAACAACTCATGTTGCCGTGCTCTCACGGGCATTTGTGTGTCAAAGCTTGCTCCTTTAGTCTGCTTGATGTCCCCCTTGACTGACACTTGCTGCAGTCACAACCAGACCCAGCACTCACAGACGAAACAGACGCACACGCTATTCAGCTAACAGCACACAGCTGTACAGCATGGAGTACGTTTCTGACTCTGAATCAGAAGATCACCTGCAGCAAGACCTGCTCTACTTGAAGAGGGCCTTGGGGTCCGCATATCGCACTGTGAGTGTGCACTGCGCTACGGCCACGATAGTCTCAGATGATCCTTTTAGCGACAATGTGCAACTCGTGGCGCAGGTAGCAACTGACGGTCCTGAGACTCAGCATAGCAAACCAGCAGCAAGCGTTCAACCACGTGCCAAAGAGCAGGTGCTGACAATTTCCAGCTTCTCACAGCAATCGCGTCTGAGTCTTGCTTGATGCATGCCTCAAGACAATCGTTGCTAGGATGACTGGAAATGCACTGTGTATGCTGTAGGAAGCAGCAGAGGCTATTGACACATTGCCTGGACAGGATGAGTCTACTGCAGATTCCCTTGAGCTTGCAGAGCTGGTGTGTCTATGCGTAACACTGTAATGCCACGCACATACTGCTGAACCTACAACAATGGCAAGATTGCATCTGCTTCGCATGTGAATAATCTTGGAACTCTACAACTACACTTAGATATCTTTAAAATTAATCACTGTTGTGCAGAGCTGGGACAACGCAACTGGAACCCAAGTTGTTTGCAGTGCAGGTGTCTCAGCGTGATGCCATGCAAGCTGCGCTGAATGCAAACAGAGCTTTGCAAAACCAGCTTCAGCTAGTCAAGGAGCACATTGAGAAGTTCCATCACGAAAATGGCATACAGGCTGTTACGATAAAACAGCTCAGAACTAACCCCAGTATGTTCCTCTGGCCTGTGCCAACTATCACAACAGCTATGTCATCATCTGCAGTCATGCATGCGTTCATTAAAGGAATCTGACCTTGGTCATGACCCAATCTGCTCTGCACTTGGTTTTACACGCGTACAAAGAGCTGCTTATCTTCAAGTACGCACTCAAATATGCAGGAGACCACTGGCAGACTACAGCTATCCCATGCTGTGTATAAGCTTCACCACATGCGTGTTGACAGGACTAGGACCAGCATGCAGACAGGGAATGGTGTGGAGTGCAGGTGCAGGCAAAGGGGAGAATCCTGAGGGAATTGGGAGCAGCACCATGGGCCCCTCGCGCTTCTGGGTGCAGGGCAGCAATGTGCCCACTCACAATGTGGATACTGTAGCTCTGCTGCCCTACTATACATATCTGCCCCACCGTTTTGAGCACCCACGGCGCTGGACAGTAGCAGACTGTGACAGTTTCAAGGCAGCAATTCTTACAGTGGTCAAGGTATGTATCCTTGAAACGAATGGTCACATCATGCCATTACTGAGGTGCTGTCGTTTCTCTTTTCCTGTCAAGAGCGCTGTATGAGTGCATTTTGTAAGTGACAATGCATGTTTGCTATGTGTAGTCAATGAAGTACGAGGCAGGCCGAACCTTGCGGGAACAAGACACAGATGCCTCAGATGTGGACGCCCTGACCCTTGCATCGCCAGGTATGCCAATTAAGCACCACTTCATCATGTTCAAAGTGTGTGCCCTGCACCTGATCAGCATTGACAGGCTTGTGCATCTTTTGCCACTTGTCGTCATCATCACGAGACTGTGACATACATGGCAAGAGGAAGTCATTGCCATATCTGCAATGCCACTTGCTGCAAGGCATGAAGGCCTGCATAATAGTGGCATTAGGAATGCTATGCAGGGGTGCAGGAATCTGTCAATGGCTGGACTGATGCCTTTTGGGAGAAGCGCATAACCTCTAACAATGGCATCCCTGGCACAGAATGCCGCGTGCACTGGTTCAACCATTGTTGCCCAGCTGTCAACCACGCGCCTTGGTCAAGTGATGAAGAGGCACAATTGCAAGAGCTAGTGGAACAAAACAAGAAACTGAACGTAAGGCTGACCATGCAAGACGCCCACATGACTGAACATCTTGTGCGTGAAAGACTGTCACATAAGTGCACCCAGCATTGCTGTCGCCTTGCATCAGCTTAAGGTGTCTGCACCTTGCATCAGTTTCTTAAGGTATCTGCACCTTGCATTAGCTTAAGGTATCTGCGCAATTCTGACTGCAGAATTTTGTGATTATACCCCTGCAAAGAAGTCTCTGTTGCAGTGAAATTAGTCTGCTCAAAGAAAGTCGTGTTGCAGTCTCCTGATCATGTGTCATGTACATGCAGTGGGAGCAGGTGGCTGCCAAGTTAGACACAGGCCGGCCAGCTGTGGCCTGCATGATGCGTTACAAGGTCATAGAGCAGCGCAGCAGAGGTCAAGGCCGGTTTCAACCTGATGAGGAGCAGAGAATAGAAGAGGCTGTGCGGTTGTATGGGCCCAATTGGGGGGAAGTGGCCTCCCACTGTGGTGGGGGCCGCACCCGCCAGCAAGTCATGCACCACTATAAGAACACCATGAAACCCAGCAGAAAGGGTAAATGGTTGCCTGAGGAGGATGACCTGCTCTTGCAGGTACTTACCATTCAAATTGACTGGTAACGCATGCATATCACGCTTCACCACTCCCTGCAAGGACGCAGTGCCACAAGCAGGTGTTGCAGGCCCACCAGTTTACGACAACAGTGCACCTCGTGTCTGCTGCTGCAGGCTTTGTCTGATGTGTTTGCATCTTGTACATGCTAGCACTGGTACAATGCTGAACGATGCAGATTGTTTAAGGTCACATTGGCCTGTGTCTGATGTCAATGTGCTACAGGCTTTGGCTGTAGTTGGCAACAAAAAGATAAACAGATGGAGCACTGTTGCTGAAATGGTTGGCAGCCGTGGCCAGATTCAGTGTCGTGAGCGCTACTGTAATGTGTTGGACCCCAAGCTGAAATCAGGTAGCTTACATCGTCTTGTCTTACACTTATGCAAGGCTGCATGATGACTACTTTCACCAAATGCAAGTTCCTTTTGGTCAGCTTTCGTGTGGCCAAGGTCTACGTTGCATGCTGTTGATGACCACATAATCAAGCGTGTGATACGGTCATACAGATTTGTTTTGACAGGACGTGCACAGGCCAGCTCTTTGAGTCTCTTGCTGATGCCACCATGTGTGGTGAGCTGATGTACCCAGGTTCTCAAGGCTCGCATGGTGATGCATCTTAGGTCCGTGGGGTGAGGAGGAGGTAGGCCTGTTGAAGGCAGCAGTTGTGGCGCACACCAGGGAGGATGGCTCCGTCAAATGGGCAGCGGTGGCAGCTAAGCTGCCGGGCAGAACTGACAATGAGGTTGCTCGACAGCACACCAAGATGGTCTTCAAGTGAGTCATGCCATGCCTTGCATCTTACGAGTTAAAAATTTATCAAGATCTAACTTGCTTGTATCCAATACTGTTGTGCTATGCTCACAACAAAAAAACTTGAATGCAATTTTTCTCTTCTGAATTGCAGTGCAATAGCTTTGCAAGAGAAGAAGTCGCAAGTCTGCTCTTCTGCAATTTGCTATTGCAAGCAAACAATCGAATACACCAGACAGATGTTAGGACACAAGTCACTGTGGCTTTCTTTGCTGCAGGGAGCAAAACAAGGGCCCATCTAGAAAGCGTCTGAGACCTACAGGTGCTGGTGCACAGACTTCAATAAAAGCATCGTTAGCAACACAAGCTTCCGCAACCACAGTCCCAGAAGCAGCAGCTTCATCTGCTGCTCAGTCACAAGTAGGCCACAGACCAACAGGATTGCCACCCTCACCTCAACTACAGTCAAGCAGGCCTACCGCAGCTGCAGAAAGGGTGATGAGGCAAAAATAAAGAACTGCAGGCAACAAAGCAGCACATCTCAGAAGATGCCTTGATTGCTACTGGTACTGAGCATTGATGATGGCAAAAGGGGACCTCATCTGATGCTGGGTTGGCATACACTAAGGGTTTGATGATGTGCTGTATGGCATTGCTTTTGAGCAAATAGAAGTAGATTTTTGTATTTTATGCAGAATTGAATTTTTGCTGACAGGCATGTAGGACAGGAGTTCAAGGCCAACAGGTCGAGAGGGATTTTAGCACTTGTACAATCACGCTTGTATTCAGCTTCTCACTTCGTATATTTTGCTCTCGTGTCGTATGTTCGACTCTGTCTATTTGTGCATGCAGAACATTTACTGATGTGCTAGTGGCACTTCTGCAGTGCACACTACATCCATTTTTCGCTGCTGTGTTCAGATTATTGACTACTATGCACTGAATTCAGTCCATGAACCCCTCAGATGAAGGGTCTGACACAGAAGTGACTGCTGTCTGTGCAGGACATGCTGATGATTTGATATGGTAAGGGACCCTACAACACAGTGCTGGCTGTAGTTTTGCTTCTGCGTCTTTTGCAGGATCAGGCCACGACTTTGTCACGAGACATGCATACGTGTCAGGAATAAGTGTATGCCTACATAGAATCAAGGAGAGAATCAAAATGCACCGTGTGACACTGTCAATACGAATACAATATTCAACCCTGATGCCAGACTGTGCTTGTATACAAAAAAGCTGTACATAAGACTTGCACAATATTCATCAGGAACTGTACTGCTTGCAGCTGCATACCAGTACCTGCTAAGAAACCAAGACCAATTGCACATTCAAGACACAGCTCGTCTACCAGCAGACAAAGGTCACTGCTTCACTGAGATGCTCTGATACTACTGACTCAGCTGGACAAATAGCATACAATTACACACAAAGTCAGGGGTCCTCGTCACCTTGAGGGCAAGCGCTGGGCACAGTCTTCCAAGCCCTCAGGTTCTGCTTTGGAGCATGCGGGACAAGAGGTAACCAAGGATCCTGGCCAGGACGCCAGGTGGAGCTGTACGTCAGAGCAGTCTCTTGCTGAGGCTGTCTGACAGTAGGCGCAACATGTAAGACTGCAGAAGATGCAGCGTGGGGAGGTGAATGCTGTGTGCTGTAGTCATGCAGTCTTGCAGGATCGGCATCCTGAATCCCTGATGCCGCTGATTCAGATGCGCTGGCAACCAGACTGTGACCAGAGTCTGCCGCCTGTTCTTGCCCTGATGCATCAACCAGCATTCCCTCTGGCTTGTCAGTAAGTGCCCAGTGCTGTAGCTGGATGGAACTTGGTTGATCAAGGCCAGAGCCTATCGCACTGGGAGTGCATCGCACAGCATGAATGTCCAGAAGCCCCTGCACCGCACACAGATCATCAAGCTTATCAAACCAATTCTAGTATCAAGCAGACTGCCATCTTCGGTACAGAAGCATTGCGCAATGTGACAAAGAGGCATGAAATGAAGCATTTTCTACCTGCTCAGCAATGGCAGTCATTGTCTCGTTGCCAATCCCACTGCCACTCAGGTGAGCTGGTGTGGTGAAGAGTGCACCGCTATCCTGCTGCTCAGTTGGACAATGTGCCATGATATCATCACCATCAACTTCCAGCGGGGAACCTTCATTATCGCATAAGACAAGTGGCATCCAACCCTCCTTGTAGATCATCTCTGCCAATTCACCTGTCAGTCATGGCCTTTTTGTCAAGTATGTGACGCTCAGCTAAGTTTACAGTGGTTTGACATTAGCAGTCTGTACGCCTAAGGCAAGTTGCAGTTTGTGGGCATAATGCAAGTGGTTACCTGTGCAAGATGCTTGTGTTTGCACTGGCAGGTCAGCAAGCTCAGCATGAGCGTCCACATGTGCAGCTGCAGACAGTCTGGCTAGGCGGTTACGCTCTGCCACTTGCGTACACATCAACTCCAAAGGATGAACCCCTGACTCAGACTGCTCATCCAGAGTTGGATCGTGCAAGCTGACAGGCTTGGAGCCTTGTTGGCTACCTGCACCTGCAGACAGGTATCAATCATGTGTAATTTGACGTGAGACACTAATCACTGAGCTGTGTGAAAAATTGACACTGAGCAGCAGGTGTGGGATGGCACCAGGTGCATCATGCAGCACTACTTGGCGGTCGTGCCACAACAAATGCCTGGAGCACTTGTTCAATGCACAACAGACAATCTATTGCACCTGCATGCTGTGGCACAGCCATGCCAGCAGCCTGACCCAATGCTTGTGACGTGCATGGTAGGCTGTCCTCCTCCTCACAGAACACTATTGGCACTCTGTCCTCACCATCAATGTCTACAACCTCAGATGGTGGGGGTGAAGTTAGATCTGGCTGGCAGTTCTGAAAAGCAGGCTCACCATGTGCACTCTCTTGGTCATTCACTGTGCCTACAGAACAATAGAGAGTTTACGCTGGCAGCATTGCAGCCATTGTCACCTGCTTCGGTACAAGACCAAATGCAAAACTTCAAATCGCTGCATTCAAAATGCAAAGCATAGTCTGGCAGGCCTCAGTGTCAGAATTGATAGTAGCCCAGCTGACTGCTGCGATGGTGTGTGCTCTTGCTTTGTATCCGTTTCACATGGAACATCGTGTCTGCCCCTCTTCTTAGGTTTGGGAGTGATGCAGTTGCCTCTGCTGTGGTCTGCTGACACTCACCTGTAAGCAGTGCCTGATCCTGCCTTGCTGCTGCTGCGACTGATCCCACAGCCATCAGTGAAGAGGCTCCCTGAGTCACCTGCTCAGTCAGAGTGGAAGGGATGCTTGCATCAGGACCAGCTTGGGGAATAGACTGTGGAGGAAAGCCTGCATGAAATGCAAAGCAGCAGTTTGGGCGCTCTAACCAGCTGTGGGTGAACATGTAGGCGCGCCAAACATCCTGTGGGCAGCATCTCTGCAGTACACTCATCACACACGCCACAGACACACATACGGTGGACACAAACACTTCTCAAGATTTGCATGACGGCTCAAACATGCTCATGGAATTCTGCAGCAAATATGCATACTTGCAAAAGACTGTGCATGTGAAAAGAACAGCAGGAGGACAAGAGTAAGACCTGACCATGCATTGCAGTCAGCATGTCAATGACTGACTCCAATTACATCATGACTTGGCAGAATCTTCACTTAAGACGAGCATAAGTGACGATCATCCAGACAAGCAGTGCCCCTTCCTCACCTTCAAGCTGTGCTGCTGCATTAGCATGACTTGATGGTACAGGCTGGGCCTGCACAGCGCCTTCACTCCGAAGAGACGCAGGTGGCATTGTGCGCTCCATATCCCTGTCCATGGGAGCCAGAAGCAAGCGACGCTTCCTCTTTTGACCTTGTGTTCCAGTCTGAGCAGCCTGTGCCCTGCCGACACCTGCAAGAGTCAAGTTTGATGTGACTCGCAACTGAGAACCACATATAGAGCTTGAAACTAGAGAGTGAGTGGAAGTTTGATATGTATGACAGCAGCAGGAAACACGCACTGTGCCTTCCATTTGCAAAAGTCATGTCGGAGCCTGCTTACATCACTTGCAAGAATGGCTAAGATGTCTCTGTAACAGCATGGTTTCCTGACAAGATCCAACAAAGTAGTGCTGAACCACTCAGGGCAAAAAATGTTTTGTTTATTTTGAAATCCGGGAGCTTGACGTATGCAAGCACCTGCAGTTGCTTGTGGCTGAGATAGGGCACCCTGCCGCATGACAAGGTTGATATCAGCAGTGAACTTGGCAGCTGTCACTGCAGCTGCTCTCTGAGGCTGTTTTGTCACAGCTGCAGTTGACAGCTCAGCTGATTGGCCCAATCGAGACCCGGGTGGCTTCTGCAGGCAAGAAATGTGGGGCCTGTCCCCCTGTGTCACATGAGTGGCACCCTTTGCGCTGCCTACAGTTGGCTCTGCTACAGCCTGCAGGCGCTCAGCGCTCAGCTGGGCCTGAGCATGCCGTCCTGCAGCTGCACTCTTGGCTGCCTCCTGATGAGCCAAAATGGCAAAGGTATCAACCCTTCGCCCTGCCCGCCTGATCGACGTCCGTGGGGAGCTCCTGTGTGCTTCTTCTTCACAGTCGGGCTTCTGAGAATCACCTGCATCAACCAATCATTCAGCACATGAGCAACCCAAAGTCTGGCTGTCTCTGGATGACTTGGTCCTCATGCATGTCCAGCTGACATGTGTCCACATGCACAAAGATTTATAACAAAAACCAACTATCTATCACTATCTGTCTAAAAGACGACGCCTGTAAAGAGTTTTTCATGTAAGTGTGACGATGGGTGTGCATGACTGGAAGAAACATCTCTGGCGCAGTGCATACAGAATGATGCCCACTGAACAGGGCACTTGCACCAAGGATGACAAGCACTTGGTGACTACAAATTGTGACTAGCAGGTACAAACTATTTTACCTTGGACAGGTTCCGATACCGCCATGTTGCACAATCCACCTCCTGTCTGAGCCCTGGCAGCATGGTGGCTTGATGCTGTAGGGTCTGACATCAAGCTGACCGCAGCGTCAGAAGTGACGTGTGAAGCTTTGGGTTCAGCACCCCTGTTCAGGTTGACCAGGAGTTTACGCCGCTTCTTCTTCTGGCCTTGTGATCCAGTGTTGGCACCCTGCTCACTGGCTGCACCTGCGTCGCCACAGAGAGTAATCATGCAATGGCAATACATTGTGATGCAGCAATGACCTCATGCAATGCAGCGTTGAAGACATGTCAATGCTATCAAGGGACTGCAGATAAGTGTGGCAGATGCCCTGAAGCACAACTGTTTGCTTTGGCTGGTGGTTTAACATAGCTGAGCAACAATGGTGCTTCTAGCCAGAGTATAGGAAACAGAACAGGCAGCATGTCAGAAGCCCAGTGCCCAAATGACTCTGTGCAGGCAGCCACCCACAGAGTAGCAGTACCTGCAGCAGCTTGCTCGGTAACAAGCGCTCGAGACTGTGCGTGTGGCGTGGCGCCCTGACTTGCGCTACCGGTAGGAGCAGCAGCTGAGGTGTGTCCCACCACACTGGCAGACCCTGACCCGCCTGAACTGCCTGCTGGTGTGCAACTTTGCTCCTGAGCTCTGACTTGGTGAGGGACACTCTCGTGTGCAGAGCGCTCGCTAAGGGAGGCTGATATATGCGCATCATAAAGCGCCACCAGCTGGCGCTTAATTTCAGCTTGCCTCTCTGCCTCTGCAGCAGTGCGAGCTTGCTCTTCTCTTGATGCATGTGAAGCCTCTGCTGTGGCACTGTCATCCAAGGAGACAACATCCAGCCTGTTGGAATGATGCTCAGCCAGCGACTGGTGTCTTGTAGCGTCTGCCTCAGAGTCGGGGATCACACCTGCAATAAGGCTATGTTGTGTTGCTGTATGCCTGCACAAGCTGAATTTTAAGCTGAGTCAGCAGCTTGTCAATAGCGTATGCGCTGTTAATGCAGGATAAGAGTGCATGGCAGAACAGCCAAGGACCTCAACTGGCACGCAGTCAAACTACTAGCATGCGAGCTTCAACACCTTAACGGCAGCACCTGACAAGGCAGCGCAATGCATTCAAATCCAAGTCTTGTCCAGTAAAATCAAAGGCCAGCATGACAGATCACATATGACAGGGTTTGGCTGGCAATTAACACATTGGGGTTGAGAAGGTGCAGGAGTTGCAGCAGGTGTAACAGGAATAGGTGCATGAGGGTGGGCACCTGGCACAAGGCCCTCATCCATGCCAGTGCAGGAAGCAACCGCCGCCTCAGCTGTGGCCCCAGAAGTGCTGGGAGGTGTGGCGTCAACAGTGGCATCAGGTTTGTCAGGGGCACCTTGAGTCGGGCCAGTCCCACCAATTCCAGGCTCAGCAGTGTAGCTGGCGGTGTTGACTATGGAGGGTGTAGGGGAGGCTGCAGTGCCAGCAGGATGCCCTGCGCTTGCCTGCAGTGTGCTGCTGCCACCATCTGGGCTCTTCACCCTTTTGGCAGGGTACAGAGGAGGCTTCACGCCATGCCTGCTGTTCTTCACACCTGCTCTGGGCAGGACTGGTGCTTGACCAGCTGCTGATGAGAGCTGAGCAGCTGCTGCAGATGAGCCCTGAGTAGCTGTTGCTATGCCCTGAGTAGCTGCTGGCAAGCGCTGACTTGCTGATGCTGAGCCCTCGGCTGCTGCTAGCAAGCATTGTCTGGCTAATGGCGAGGTCCGAGCAGGTGCAAGCATATTCTGCCCAGCTGCTGCTGCGGCCTGAGTGAGTGCCGATGCTTGCCCGGGATGTGCAGGAGCAGTAGCAGCAGCAGCAGCAGCAGCAGCAGCAGTATCAGCAGCAGCAGCAGCAGCAGCGACAGGAGCAGCAGCAGCAACAGGAGCAGCAGCCCTGTTTGGCCTCCTGCCTGCCCGGCGTGCATAGTCAGCAGCTGACAGAAATGGCTCCGGACAGCGACGCTGTCTTTCAATCCAGGCAGCGGTGACATGGTCAGTTGCTGGTGAATAGGAGTCATCAAGGTCAATGTCCACATCAATGTCAGACTCAGAGGAGCTGCCAATGTCAGGCGTGGGTCTGGGCTGCAATGCAGTGCTTGGCCTGGGTGGTGGAGGAGGCATGTTGGAGCTACAAGGGCGGGCTGCCATGCCTTGCTGCCTTGCCACGGCCGCCTGCGCATGCCACAGGCAATGCTTGTGTCACATCAAAGACAAGACACCTTGGTGCAGTTCATCAGATGGAATGTTGGTGGCTGACAAGTCAAGATGAACTTAACAAGGTGTTGGAATAGGCATTGGTTGGCCTTGCTGTAGTTGTCAAAGCCTATGTATGCATCTGCAAATGGCAGTCAAGAGCAAGCATGCTCACTAGAAGCATGTAACGCTGTCGATGCTTCTCAGCAAGACAGAACCTGCACATGTATGCATTGATGTGCTTCTTGCACAAGACAATAAAGGCCTTGGTGAAGCTACACAAAGCAACAGTGAGACCTGCTTCCAAGGACGTGGGGAAAGAAGTGAGTGATACATGATGAGGGGTTGTGTGTTGATCACTATCATGACTCTGGAAACGAAAAACAATGGGCCATGCAACAGCGTCAAAATAGTCCAGTCAAAAGCTGCATTCAGACAAGAGGGCATTGTATGCAACAGTGCAGAAACAGTATTGATCTTACCTGAGGCAGCTGGAGTGAGGAGCGCTGGGGGGGAGGGGGCATAGCTTGTGCTGCTTCTGCATCCCTGCTGCTCTCCACACTCTGGCTCAGCTCTGTGGCAGCCTGTGGCGCAACCGCAATGGATGCTGTGCTCTTGCCGGCTCCTGCACTTGTGCCAGCAGCAGCTAACGCTCTGACCCCACTTGGTGCACTTGCTGTGCCAGAGGCACCAGGAGCAACACTGACGCTGCTACTACCACCCCCACCTGGCAAGTTTGCTGTCAGGTTGGCAGGTGCGCCAGACTGCCTTGACTGATTGGCATGGGACATGGAGTCAACAGCTTTGCCAACTTGCAGTGTTGCAGGAGTGGCAACGTCTGTCACATGAGCTGAACCCTTTGCAGGAGCTGTTGGCCAGGCTGCCTGCTGCCTGTTAGCCACTGCCAGGGCTTGACCTGACTGCTGCTCCCGGACTGGGGGAAGCAAAGGGACAGCCCTTCCAGCAGCCTCGTGTTGAAGCGTAGGCGCAACAGGTACTGCTGCTGACCTGGACTGCTCAGGCACAGTAGCTTGGAAGCCCTGTTCCTGAGCAGCACTGGCCGTTGAACCTGAACTGGGTGAGGGAGCTGGCAAGAGAGGAGATTCTGTTGTTACTGGATTGGCATGCTGTGGCAGGGCAGCATGAGCTTGCCGCCGTGTGGGTGACAGTGACATGTCCCGTGCACTGGCCAGCCGGGCTCGCATGCTGACATGGGCTGTCCTTTGCTCACAAGGAGGGGAGAGCCTTGCTTTCTTGGCAGGAAATGCTGACGCAGCATGCTGCACATGCTTTGCAGGCTGAGCAGAGCATGCTACTTGCAGAGCTTGAACCACTTGCTTAGGTGCTTCAGCATGTGCGTGCTGGTGAGCTGGGGCTGGGGCTTGTGTTGGTGCTGGCAGCGCATGAGACGGAACTGAAACCACCTGTTGAGCTGGCATTGCCTGTGAACTTGGGGTGAAGTGCTGAGTTCTGGCAACTGGGAGAGTGAGAGCAGCGTGTTGGGCAGGGTTTGCCTGCTGAGCTGGCGGGAGAATCACACCATTGGAGGGCTGCTGAGTCAGCATAGGCACTAAAGGCAAAGGAAGCCGTGGCATGACTACTTGCTGACTTGGCCTTGCCTGCTGCCCAGTCACAGCTTGCTGAGCACTGACTGCTTGCTGGGCATGCTCTACTTGCTGAGAGGTAGCATGTAGGCGATTGCAGCCTCTGAAAGCAGGGAGCATAGTCAACGTAACCAAGGCACGGCAACGTGCCATAGACACGTCTATGCCCACAATTGATGCAATGTCAGCTTGCAGACTGTATGCATTTGGAAGGGGCTGCTGCTGTGCCTCCTGAGGATCCAGCCTGTGCAAGAGATCCTGCAGACCCTTGTAGAAAGCTGGGCGGTGTGTACTGCGTCCAGGCAGTGCAATTCCTCCCTGACTGCCTGAGCTTCTGCCAGCAGCTTGTGCTGCTGCTGCTGCTGCTGCTTGCCTTGTGACCACGCTTTGGGGCGGAGCTTTGCCACTGATGCTTTGGTCAGCAGACCGCATCGCTAGAGGCTGCAGTGGTTGCTCATTGCCCATGCAGGTAACAGCAGTTGTGTCCGGTAAAGAAGGGACCTCAGTTGGTGCTGCCATACAAGTTTGAGCCAAAGCCTTATTGCTTACAGGAATGGCAGCATGGTCAGCCAGGGAGAAGCCCCAGGCATGCTTCCTGTCTGTGCGCTGCTTCTTGCTGACGGCTGTGCGAACACCAGTGCCACCCCAGGACCCCTTGAGCGAAGGCACACTAATGGTACCATCCTCAGCTCTACTCTGGCCAGCAGCCTTGCTGGTGTGAGTAGTAGCAGACTTGGCGGGCCCTCCAGCAGAAGCTTTGGCACTTCCTCTGCTTGCGCTGTTGGTGGCGTTGCTGCTGCCAGCTTTGATAGAGCTGTGACTGCGACTCTTGGCCAGACAAGAGCGTTTCGAAGAAGACTTAGAGATTGCACCTCCAGATGGTTGACGAGCATGTGATGAGGTGGCATTCTCAGTAGACATGGTGAGACCCTGATTCCGTGATGACTGAGGGGCATCACCAAAACCAGGTCTAGCCTACACAGCATGTCAACACAGTCTACAACACCCCTCTCATGATCTTTGAGATGCCTTCAGACCAGTGACTCACAATTGCCAAATGCTGCCAAGCATTGCTGCACAAGCTGACACAGCTGATGCACAGGAACTGGGCAGCTATTTTGCAATCGGACAACACGTAGCCTGACAGTCAGTTTGTTCTTGTGCAAGCTGTACTCAAAAGCAATTGTGCATATGACTGATCAAGGACTTAGGTCCCTCATTACCAGCTGTGAAAGACTTACCCTGAGCTCCTCCCCTACCATTGCGCTGAATGGCCTCTTCCTGTGGTGAGTCTGCCCAGGCATCGCAGAATCCAGAAATCCCCGGCATTCAGCTGATCCACAGAGGCACCTGTGTCAGAAGTAATGCTTTGTAGAGTAATAACAGAGTATTCTTTGCTGCATGTGGCAGAACCTTGCTCAGGAACTTTTCTCGGCATCTGACTGAAGGGGAGATGCTTGCAATGCAAACTAGACGTGCTTGACTCTGCAATCATCAGCTGTTGTCTTGAATGCGGCATGTGATGCATTTGCAAGAATGACTCATTGATCAGTCAACATTTTTAAATCTTGTTTGCAGCAAAAAGCTTGGGAACAGATGACAAGTTGTATGCTTGATCACTCACGTGACAACAGGTTCCCCTGCACATATGGAGTGGTAGTCATATGTGATTTCTTCTCCAGCTTTGATTGTCTGAATTGTGAAGATGCCAACACATTCCCGACCTTCCACTGTCCAGTACTCAGCCTGACAATTTGGCTCGCAGGAGTGGTTGATGAACCTGGCATCATTACCTTTCCGTGTGGCATCAATCAGTGCGCCATTTCTGCGAAAACACATAGTCAAAACAAAGCACAGTTGAGTTTGGGTGTGTGTTAGCGGTTGTTTACGACACGAGAGATGCAGCTTGTGTTTCAGCAGGCAGGACAAGCAGCTGTATGCTGTACCTTGTTTGAAACAGGTACATGTGCTTGATTCGCTGCTCCTCATACTCATCACATCGCTTTGCAGCCTCATCTGCGCTGATGACTTCACCTGCAATTGCATAAGTCCAGCCGCTGCTTGAAAGTGTGGTCTACGACTGCTGCAGTTATGCGCACTGCAAGCAGTGTTATTGAGCAAATGACATCTGAGCTGACAGGCGCATATTGAACAGCGTGTCTAGAAAGACGTCTTGATTGCTTGGAAAGCAGTGTGTCATTATTCAGGTCTTGACAAGAAAATGCAAGTGTCACCTATGTGTGTCTACAGATTGTATGCGTGGCGGCCTGGATGAGAGGCTTACCAACATATTCTGCGACCAGCTTGCCTACTTCGAGATCTTCAGATGCTCTCAGGCCGCAGCCCTTCAGACCAGCGTCAAAGACACTGCAAAGACGAGTACTTTGCTGATGGATGCAGAGCAAGCAGAGCATTTGTATTATCGAATGCATTGATGATAGCAGACGCTCACGAGGTTTTGGCATGCAGACCCTTCCTTATCCTCTGGTTCAGACATTCCTGACCACAGCTGCAGAAGACTTGTATGCATTCCACATGCCGATCCCTGTTGAGACAATTCGTGCTACAGCTGCTCCCTCCCAGGCTGCTTATCGAGCACCCGCACACAACAGGTGCGGTATCAAGGGCTTGTGTGGTTTTCACCACCTTCCCAGATTTCCGGCTGGTCGGGTATACATTTGTCCTGATACGAGCAAAGTCTTGCGGATCCCGGTGGAGAAGAGCTAAGTTTGCGTTGCTCATCTTACAGCCAAGCTGAGGACGACCTGTTCATTTTCAAGATGTGCCATCCACAAAGGAACAACGGTCTGCAATCACAGCAGGTACTCGATTTACCGGCAAACTGCCTTTCGAACAGACTTTGAGTACCTCAGCACTCACTTGCGCCAAGCAAGATGAGATAGAGGACTTGAACGACACGGAAGAAGCGCAGCACGGACGCACCTCAAGCATACCCCCTAAATCGACCCTAGTAAATTTGCCGGGCAGCCTCTTTGCTATGATCATCCAGATTGTTGCAGCTCGGGCCTATTCATGCAAAACTTGGGAACGGAGAACTTCTCTAGGTCAGTAGCATAGAGTGTTTGGCAAGCCTTTGCACAGTAACAAACAAGCCTGTTGTTTGTGTGCACATGTGTACAAGTAATGTCTTCGAGCTCAAGATATTACTTGTCATGCACATTTGAGGCGTATGCATGGAAGCCAAGCCGACACACGCGTACCTAGAGCGAGGTACGCTCCGAATGCAACCTTGCGGCACAAACTTATACTTGTATCATGCATGTATCTCTCGGTTGTGATGCTTCTCAACATCAATGCCATGAGTCCTACATCTCAGAAGAGTCTTGCTTTCAAAGCAGACATGTAGGTGTAGCTACCTATAGGCTGTCACCCGCATGAGGTATCACGCATCGGGCTTTTGACTGACTGAGACACAGTGTCCCGAACATCTACGCTGGTGAAGCTGCGGCCTCAGACGCACAATCCGCAGGAATTCTAAATTGCACTTGCAGTCAGAATTGGCAGATGTTGACTCGCTGAAGAAAGCTGACAGATGTGCTCAACAAATCAACCTTGTTCACCTCCACCCGACAGTCAGATGTGCACCGCCTGTAACATATCTAGGTCAGGCTGACAATATCCGTCTGACAGATGGATGAGCCTCCGCCATGACCCTAAGATCATTAGTCAGTCAGGTAAATATAGATTACATCAGAGCCCTTACTGCAAATGCAAATTGAATGTCTTGCTTCTTGCTTGTGAAGGCGAACCCTTTTGCGACATACAGGGAAAGTTACACCACAAGGGCGGCAAACGACGCCATCAACTCCGGCCCCGGCCAGTCAAAGAATATGGCCTGGGTTTCAGACAAAGTCATTTCCTTCGCCGACGAACATTAGTGCTTGTGCTGCGGCCTTGCAAGGAGCCATGTTGGATTGTGCTGTGTCACCCAACACATGGTCTGAACAGACATGCTGGACATCTTTGCAGCACCCTGCGTGAGATGCAGGCATGGCCGAGCTGCTTCGTAGGCCACCTGGCAGCCTGAACCTATATGTAGTAATAAGATTCTTGCGGAAGCCTTAAGTTGTCACCCGCCGGTATAGCATGTATTGACACACCGCGACTCTATGCAAGCATTGTGTAAATGCACTTTTCGCTTATGCTGCATCCCGCCTCAGGGCTGTTGCAGATCGTCCCAGTGCTCAACTGCAGCCAAAATATTGTTAGCTCACATGCCATCGAACTTGCGAGAACTCAAAAGTCGAGAATGGCAGCGAGACACTGTATCTCACAATTTTGCAGGCTGAGCTCCAGCAACCAACTGCCCGGTCTTTGCGCAGTTGTCGTCCGACACAGATACCAGGTTGATCGAGAGACGCACCTGAAAGCGCATGATGGTGCTGTAGCGTTCACGCGTGATTGGCGATCTGAGGGATCAGGAGTTGGTTCTGTTTAAGAAGGCCTACCTTGAGGCTACTTTTTTGGGGTTGAAGGTCGAGAAAGGCAAACACATGCAGCTGTCTCTTCAGCAGTCATCAGCTCCCGCTGTGCTTCACTCAACAAACGAAGCCTTCCTTGCAAACACAGATGACGCAGGTCTCTGGCAGATTCTACATCAGCAAAGAGACCTTGCCAGACTGCAGGATCTGTCACAGGTGCGTGAGCCTTGCATCAGCCAAGACCAGTCTGGGAATGTGACACGTCCTTGAAGCTTGTGATGCTCCTGACTCTTACGCTGGCAATAAGGATACACATTCAGCCGTTCAGGCGTTGGAAGTGAAGTCAGCTCGTAACTGCGGGTACATGCACTGGTGCATGCACTGCTAGCCACGTCCTTTTGCCAACAAGGCCTGCACGGGAACCTTATTCATGCAGACTTTTGATTTTGATCAAAGCTTGCTCACTCCTGGTACAATGCATGTTGCAGGCATGCATGGATCTCAGCTGTAGATCTGATGGACATTTGCCTCTGCATGCTACTTTCTGTCCCAGTCTGAAGAAGTTGTGTGATTGAGCACATCCACTGTGCTGTACAACCTTGATCATTGCGGATGTGCACAGTCAGTGTGAAAAATTACAGAGTGACCAGTTGCAGAGAGAACAAAAGGCAAGGTGGACAAACAGAATGTGTCTGAAGACAGTAGAGATTTGTGATAGGTGCCTGGGTCATCCAAAATATCTCTTTGACGCAGGCGTGAACAGCTATGAATGAAGTCAATGCAGGCATCATTCATCTTTAGATCATGCACAACCTTGGCGCTGTCAACATGCTTCTGCGCCGTTTGGCAGTTCGACTCTGTTTTGCAACCTCAAATTTTTAGGCAATGCTGCCATTGGCTGGCATGTTGCATGCAGCACCTCTATACAGGCAGATGCTGCATGTGAGCTTTGTGTACTCAGACATTTGCACCTGGCCAACGAACCATATGCAACATGCCAGGCTGCTGACAGGCTGCGATTTTTGTAGATTTTGGCTATGCAGCAGATGTCCTTTGGCTTTGTACAGCAGTCTTGATCCAGCAGCCTTGATCCAGCAGCCTTGATCCAGCAGCCTTGATCCAGCAGCCTCGATCCAGCAGCCTTGATCAAGTCTTTGAATTTGGTGCATTGCAGCTTTGCACATTGATCCCTGCATCACATCTTGTTGAAGATGTCCTGCTATTATCTCCTCGACCTGCACAATCACAAATAAATGGCCCAGCATTGTGCTACCGCAGCCACCTGTCACAGCTTGTTTGATGGCCCCAGACAGGGCTTTCACGTTGGGCTTAATCAACTGCTCTTGCATGTATTCTCAGCAGGGTCAATCAAGGGTAGGTCATCAAGCCAAGTGGGGCCGTGTAACGCCGTCGTGCTCTACAGTCGCCCTAATCACTATTTGCGGAGTCGTACACGACTTTGTTTTATGCCTAATTTTCCGTCAGGCCAGCAGCTTTTGGGGGTAGCAGCTGTCGAATGCGGGATCTGCCTGCTAGATCCCCACTCTTTGTACACTCATGCACAGTTGAAGGTTACTTGGCCAGCGTGAAGATATATCCAATATTGATGCTGCATAGTTGTAGCGCCGTGGTGTTCGTATACTGTTGTTGCATAGCTGTTGTGCGCTGTTGCAGCTATTGGTCAGGGTACTGCTGCTAGTCTTTGCTGTAAATATCTTCGGTGTAGTCCAATACTGTCTAAATGGTCACTGTACATTTATGCTGCGCAGCGGTGGCTGGTGAATGTCTCCAGAACCAGGGTGTACCTGCACTGCTATTGCAAGCTGTGCCATATTGTAGCCACACTATTGTCCGCTGCTCCAAAGCAGCGGTTGTATTGTTGATGAGTTGCATGGCCACGTGGGCATATGGTGTAAGGTAACAATTGTAGCAGTCTAGCTGTGCTGCATAAATTGACAGCTTTGGTTTGCCAGCTGTCACCAACCTAGTAGCGGGTTCAACTGCATGGCACATTTTGCAGCAGTCATGCTAATGTACACATATGTAGCATGTTAGATGACAAAATGGAAAGAAAAGAAAAATGGCAGTGGGACAAGAGCCTCTGACAGTGCGCTGCAGTGGCAACCCGGATTATGATGCTGACATAGCTAAGGCCATGGTCAGCTGCTGCCAAAAAGCCAAACCTTATCAAGGTTCAGGCCTGCACAGTAATGTAGCTAGTTGCCATGTTGTAGCCTGTTGCAGCTGCGTAGTACGTTGACGGCCTATTTGTGATGCATAGATCGCTGCAGCACCACATGTATTTGCAACACTGTGTCGGATTGTAGTTATATATTGCTGCTTTTGCATACCTGCAGCCTTGCAGTACAGCACTGCTACGCAGAGTGATGTGTCAGGTTCGGGCCATACTGCCTGCTGCAAAGCTGCTTTGCATAGCTGCATTGTGTCTCAGCTGCATTGGGTCATAGCTGCATTGTGTCTCAGCTGCGTTGCGTCATAGCTGCATTGCGTCATAGCTGCATAACAACATAGCTGCATAGACATAGCTGCACATAACATAGCTGCATTGCATCACATTTCCTTGCAATGCTGTAGCACATGACTGTCATTGTCCACTTGTAGCTAGCACAGCAATTGTGTAGCCTTGTGTCAAATTTGAATGCTATACAGCTACACTGTCGGGTGGAAGCGTGTTTTTGCTGTTGAAGGGCTGTATCGGCATGATGCACTTATGTTCCTTGAGTTTTTGCTGCACAGCTATTCTGCTGTGGTGTAGCTATACAATCACCACCTAGCTATGTTGCCAAGAAGCAGCTGTAGAACCATGCTGCTATTGAGCAGTACTGTCGCGACTGACATACGTAGAAACATATATAGAAACAGCTCATGTACTGACGGACCCTTGGCTTTACACTGTGGCCAGTAATCAACAGCATGCAAGACGAGCCTGGCAACAAATTGCAACATCAAGCAGACATGTCTGTACAGCCGGACCAAAGAGAAAGGCATCTGGGCTCACAAAGAGTCTAGATTGCTGAACTGAATAACAATTCTGGCCAAGAGCGAGGCTGTGGACTTGGTCAATTGATGTTGCAACAATGCTACCGACAAAAGGCAGATTGGGAATGCAGAGAGTCTAAGTCGGCCATGAAAGTTCTCAGAGCTCAATTGACAGCCCAAAAAGCGCACATGCGTTGACTGCACATGTAGACCACTGATGGTCTGCATAAAGTCATCAGGGCATAGCACAATAAGAGCCTGATCAATGTCAAGGCACTGATGTCAGTCTGCATGAACTAGCGCTGCTACAGATGACTAACAGTTCCTCCGATGTCTCACACTCTGTTTATTCTGGGAGATGGCTGGTAGCCAATTGTTCTTGGCCGTTTTGCTGGGGCCCACCTCAGCGTCAAAAGACAGCTCTTTGTGAAGCTCAGCTGGATTCGTAACTGTGACAGGGCGAATATCAAGCACCTGGACCCAATTGGCCCATGGGTGCAAGGCAACTACGCATTGAGCTTGTGAACGAAAGCACAAAGCAGTGCTTGGCATATCTCGACAAGTCCGGGTGCCAGCGCAAAAACTTTTGAAATCCACAGCCTTTAAGCAAATGTCACTTCTGTCGTGGATGTGCATACAAAAGTTGAAAGCATGCGAAGCGCGCGGAACATGATTGTCTGCCGCCGTCGCGCATAGACATCCATCAGACTGTGATCGCAGACTTCATGCAGTCACCAGGTCCTCTGAGTTCCTGTGGTGAAGAGGAGACTTCGGTGACGCAACGGCCTCTCACTGATCTGTCACAGGCATTCGCCAGGGCATATGTTACAGGCATCTGCCAAGGCATGAATGATATGTGACAGGCACCCGCCAAGGCATCTCGTGCAACACAATCTACCTAGGCGCCACAACCTTGCGCAAGGGCAGCAAATCTCAGAATGAGGCCGAAGCCAAGGCTGCTGCAGTAACAGAGTCTCAACAGACTTTGCAGTAGAAAGCTTAGACTCAGCTTATAGATGACATAATGTGCACTACAAGGTGACCTGATGTGCTTTTTGCTAGTGTTTGGCAACTCAAGCACATTTTGTCACTATCCTGAACACTGAAATATTTTGCTGTGTTATTTGCAGGCACACATCTATGCCTTTGAGGAGAATTGAGATCTGTGAACGACTGCAGTGTGTCTCTGCAAAAGCTGGGATAAGCAAGCCTTACCCAGAGGACTTTGTCAGAGCTTCTTTCGTCACATGGGCTCAGCAAGCTGTGCTCAACAATGATGCTATCAGCAGGGACCAAATAGACTATGAAGGGCTACGACGATCCTACTCTCCAGCAATAACAGGTTTTGAGCAACATACGCCAGAAGTTCTTGGGTGGCAGGGCTATAGGGTCCGGGCAATCAACAGTTCACGCAGCACTGCTTGACATTATATTTTCAGTAGTAGCTCACCCAGGCTCTTCGCATCCGCTACAGTCAATCTGCTGTACTCAAGCACCAGCTGGTCCTCCCGTGCTGCCAGTCTCCCCAGCAAACATGAACCCAACTCATACTATCTCCACTCGCATCTTGAATCTTTTACCTGCTTGGCATCTATCACCAATCTTTTACAGAAATTAGTGATGTAACGTCAAGTCATGTAGTCTCTGCCTATTGGAAAATGATATTCATCACTGAAAATTGTCATCCTGCACTCCAGATATCATCCCACTCTCAAGATATCATCCTGCTCAAGGAGACGTCATCCTGCTCAAGGAGCAATATTTTCCTAGCCAGCCTGACGTTGAAAATATGCACCGCAATGCATCTGTACTTGTGCATGCACGCCTGCAGACAAACAGTATGCAACTGGCTGTCCGCCACATGTTGTACAAGGCCAAGGCCTTCCTGTCAAAGCCCTAGTGGGCCCTGAAGCGGACCCCTTGTATTGATATTGTGTTGTTCAATGTTGTAGGCACAAACTGGAGCCCAACAGAGTTCTGTTTTGGTGATTCAGTCAAACAAAGTACCCATGTGCACTTTCGGCAAGCAACGCATTCCCTGACAAAACAACCACATGCATTTGGCTCACACTTAGCTATACAAGCCTGGTACTGTACAAATTTGCTGGAAAAAAATTGCATGCTCGTTGCTGATGTGACTGCAAGCTCGTAAATCGAAGGTGCAATGCTGTTCATCCTGTACGTCCTGTAACAAATGGCACATGTGTGCACCTGACACAGCCTATCCTTTCTGTCAGTGCCCTGTCCAGCGTCCTGTGTCAAACTGAGAACCATGACAGCCACATCTAGATCTATTTAGAAGTTTGCTATTGGAGAAAGGGTTGACAGTAGAACAAAGATCAGCATACTGACATTAGGCTGAACGCGCCTGTACAACACAAGCTCTTAAGACTGCCAAGCCTGTGTGTGCAGAATTGGTCAACATGCTTTGGCTTCGCAACTGCTTGCTCAATGACTGTTGCAATGTCAAATCTGTGAAAAACCTGCTGTGATGATGGACAAAACGTAATCAGCTTCTTATGCCCCATCACTTTAAAATTGAGTTGTGTACCCTTCCATCATTGCAAGCGTGACAAGGCGCGTGCTGTCCAATGCCATGGTCCTGTCGTGATATGTCAAAATCTGCTGCAAGAAGATTTGCAGCAAAAATATCTGCTGGTAAAAACTATAATTTGATGTGGACTTTCAAACGCCAACAGATGTTTCAGAAACCTTCACCATAGACCTCATCAGCATAGCTCAGATTGGGCAGCACACGAGTGTCGAATGGCTTGCAGCACAGGCAAAGTCCCAGATGCCTAGGAGTGCACAACGCCACCGCATGGCAAACACTGCCTTCCTAACGGCTGCCACCAAGATCCCTGTTCAAAAAGACGCGTCTCTGGTAGCTTTAAAGGCAAAGGCACGGTGTTTGCAGCTCCCTCCCCTCTGCATAATTGTGCCATTCAGCACAAGGTCAGCAATATGACTACAAGCTTCACAAAACATTTGCTCACATTGACTGTAAGTTGATGCTGATCACAAAAACTTGCCACAGCATCCACATACTACCACAGTCTTGCTACAGTTGTGAACATCAAGATGAGCTCATCAAAATACAGCAACAGCAGCACTTGGACTACCCTGAGGGTGGGCGCATCATTGTCAGCAGTTGCCAGCAGATGCCCTCTCCAGCCCATCAACATACAGTCAAAATACTGTGAGACTCTGCAGACACCCTTGCCTGATGCCCATGGAGATGGCAGATAGTCTTTGCAATGGTCATACTGCTGCACTGTTGTGTGCGTACAGAGACTTGAAGATGTGTGGGATTGTCCCGCAGACACCAAATTTTTGCAGCACGCTTGCAGCCTGTTTGAAGTTCACAAAGCAATAGTGCAGCTTGCCAGCTTTCCCTTTCTGTCGCAACAGACTATCTGTCAGTGGCCTCAGTATGGATATATCATGATACAAATACTGTCAGCTAGGTGGTAGTCTTTCCTAAATCTTGCCTGCCCCTTGGCTTTACCAAAATTGCTAGTTGCGGCATGCCTCTGCATCTTCAGCCCATGAGCAAATTCTTTGCTGTACAATCATTGCAAACACCTTGGCAATCACAGAACCACCTGTGGTACCTTTGTACTCGCGCACATCACATTTGTGACCAGACTTATAGACTGTAGAGAGAGCAAGAGAGAGTACAATGCTTGAGCCAGCCAGCAAGTATGATCACATGTAGACGAACACTACCACAATGTGTGCTGACCCCCTGGCCCGGGCAACATGCTGGCACCCAGCAAAACGAGGCCACGAACAATGGCAGTTGACAAGAGGTGACAAACGGCGGTTGACAACTGTGGAGACCGCTGCATGCGCCTACCAGAAACAGGCAGCGGACAATACCGCCTATGCTGGCTACAAGTTTTAAATCACTGGTGATATGTGCACTTAACAAAAGGGGCTGCCCTTGGGCAATGCAGGGCATAGTCATGGGTGCCGCCCAAATGCTGACGCAGGGCTTTCTCAATTGCACCAACTTTCAGGACATGGATAGCGCCCGTGTCAGAAGGCACGGGCTGCCCAACAGATTGCAAACAAGTAGCTGTGGAGCCAGAAAAGTACTTGGCGCCATTCCCCAACAGAACAAGCATCATCAAGATGGTCAAGCAAGATTGTGTGAAAATGCGACCCAACAGGAACAGCAGCTATTTTGATGCAAAACTCCAGAGTCTGTCGCCACCAAAAAACCTGCAGCAATGACAACCATAATTCCCGAGCAACATAGCACTCGGTGTAGCATGCTTGACTCTGCAAATGTGCCCAAGGTATCTGTCACAGATGGATTGTACAGCAGTCCGTGCTTTCTGTGCCGTGCACTATGCATGCCCCACAATGCACAGCCGTAATGCAGAGAGGGTACAAGGATGCCTTGCAATAGGAAGACTTTGAGGTTGACTGTGTTGCCACACTGCAGTTGAGAATGCCTTTGCTGCACCACAGCCCAAGAGCCTGCCGCCTTTGCCTTCAAATTGGTGGAATATAACCCCTGACGCACGAAAGTGCAGACCCAAGTAGTTGAAAGCGTCCAACATTGAAAGTGTCCGACGTGCTGCATTACAAGGCCATTACAAGGTGAAAACAGCTGCCGCTAGAGTAGGTGACCTAGGCAGTGATTTGACACCACCATCACTTTTGTCTTTGCCACACTGATTTGCATGTGCCGTTTGACACAATAGCCAACCAAGGCATCAAGGGCTGCCAACCAAGGGATCAAGGGCTGCCAACCAAGGGACAGATGTCATCAGCAGACACAAGGTCTGTGAGCTTCAGGCCTGCACCTAGGTGCCGGGCCTGCACCCCATCAGCCGGAGCCGTTGTCTGTAGATGACAAATTCGTAGTCGTAAATCGTCGTAATTCGTCGTGGAAATTTAAACAAACAATTACAGCGGGACAGGCATGATCAGGTGGTAAAGTGATTTGGGGGGGGGGGGTCGGGGAGCAGAATGATCGCTGTCTTAGGAATTCGCTGGGATCGCAAAGCAGATCGCAAAGTTCGCCGGCGGGCAGTTTGCCTGTGTCATATGCAAGTTTGGATGCTTTTGTGAAGCGCAGCTATTTTGCAAGCAGCAGTTGCTCTAAGCGCAGCAAGTCAACCAGCACACCTTGCGTGAACCGGTTTGAACAGCGTCGAAACCGACTATAGCGATCCTTGCTGATCGGTGACGGCGACACCAACGTCACAGCATGACAGGGCTGGGAATACAGCCTTGACTTGGGAGTTATGCTGCCATAGGATCCGATACCTTTCGATGGTCGACGTTTGTGGCAAACAAAGACAGCTGTCAACCGTGGCTTCCAGTTTTGACAGCAGCACAGTGTGAAGTCAGCAAGAGGCGCTTCACAGAACATACCAGAAATCTGCTGCCTGGACATGCCTGCCTCTGAACGAGGGAGAGCCTGCGTGGTCAGTAAAGCTTTGGTTGCTGTGCTGTCACTTAAGTGCTTGCATAGGCACAGTTGTGAAGTCTACTTGCCAGATCAAAGGAGGTGGTCAGGGAGTGGCTCTCCCCTTGCGCCATGTATGCCCTGGCATCTCTTGCAATGAGCATCTCTTGCAATGAGCATCTCTTGCATTGAGCTTCTCTTGCACTGAGCATAGGCCACTCCACAAAGTCTAAAGCTTTGACTTTCAAAAAAATGATTGTAATCACAGCCTATAAGAACTAGATGCAAATACCAGCATGTCAATGTTTTGCGCAGCGTAAGACAACCTCGACGACTTCATGCTTTATCTGATGCAGAATCACTATCTCCAGGCGCTGGGCACTGATCAGACTCTGCACATTAGTGTGTCTGAGAGTCAGTCTGTCAAGGGATCTGCTCCAACTACAGTTTTGCGGCCTGCATCTCAGTCCGTAACCCATGACAGCAACTTTGCGCGGGTGCCATGACTCACCAGACTTGACCATCCCAGACTTTACCATCCCAGAATTTGTTCAGCTGAGTCAAACGCTTTTGTGATGGAACATGCTAGTGCCTGTCATGCTCGTTGACAGTCATAAGGCTAGACAAAGCCCCTGTCTGGCAGCCCTGGTTGAGCAACTCCTGTTTGGCCTGTGTTAGGTTCCAACAGCTGACTGCAGCCTCTCCCATATTCTTGATGCGAGCATAAACCCCATAGGTACATAGGCTTTGGATGCCTTACCTTGTTGCGCTGCTGCTCTGTACCTGTTGCAATCTGAGGTATCCTTGTTCTAGCCTTTTTGATAATCAGATGTGTATTTTCAGGGAAGGTGCGCAGTCTTAGCATCCAGATGCCAAGAATGATGTCTATTCAGGCTTGTTGCTGGTGCAGTGCTGCCCCCTTGAGCAGGGCACCACATTTGCCCAGTGCTCTGGTGTGTTCAGCTGCTGTGGGCCTTAAAGATCTGCCAGTATAGGTTCAGACCAGTCGGAGCTGGCAGTATGGAGACCTGTTAGGAAAAGCGTGAAAGGATGGTGAAAGGATGGTTGATTGGCAACAGGACTGGCGAGGAATCTCATCTGAATGTGTGCTTGCAGGCGCACAAGGACAGGGCGTGCATGCCGGGGTCGATGATGATGCAAGAGGTTGCTCAGGCTTTTGGCAAAGCAGTAAATGAACAAAAGGGTTACCTGGGAGAGATAGCATGGTAGGGCTAGTGGACCACACGGAATGGGAAGTGTGAACGGTGGGGGTGAAGAAGAGGCAGGAGTGGGGCTGGGGTTACAATTACAGCCTCAGCTGGTAGCATGGCAGGGGACACGAATCCCATAGTGTGAATGTGCTGATAACCAGGCTTGATTTTTGGTTGGCCTGATGATATTGCCTACATCAGTCAAGTCAAGTCAGCATGCTGCCCCCGTTGGACCACCTAGCCTTGAGTGGTTTGCCTCTCAGGCTGTTGGTTGGCTGTAAAATTCATGTTTGATTGGAGCTTGGTCTTTGCATTGACGCAGTTCAGGTAGGAACAGTTTTATCAAGGGGTGACAGGCAGCGCGGTGCCTGCCACATTGACTGCACACCCACGTATCAAGATGCGCCTGCTATATGGCCTTTTGAATCAGGGTGAGGCATACCTAGCACCTACTTGGCTGACGCGAGAGCAGACGCCGGCACAGATTCACATGCATCAATCAAGTCAGCATCAAGCTGTCGATTTATGCATCAATGTTCACCACTTTGATCAACATTTACAAACATGGTTTCTGGCAGAATATCAATCTGACCCTAGCGGTGTCGATAGGTTCCAAGTACCTACCATCATGCAACAAACTCCAGTCATCATTGATGGAAGTACATTGTGCTACATGTAATGAGTATCAGGGGAATACTTTGCTGCTTGCACCAACAATTATATGTGTCAAGAGCAATGTGCAGGCCACAGAGCCGGCTGTTAAAAGCCATAGCCAACATGCTCATCCCTGACAATCCCTGAGTCCAGAGATTCTCTGGACTCAGGGATTTCAGGCTGACACTGATGCAGTGCTACTGGCATACATGTTGCCAGTGGCGAAACTGAAGCCAGTACATGTACAAGTGCAGGTTCAGGTCAAGCAAGGTCAATGTCAACAAGTCTGGCAGCTGCATTAGTGACAGAAGTGATCACTGCAGTGTCAAAGTACAGAGAGTTACTGCAGAGGCCGCTTAACAGACATAGTCAGATTTTGCTGCTGTGTTGCAAACATGTTTTACCACAGCAACAAAACCTCAACTGCTGAGCATGAACGCATGTCAGCTTTGATGATGTTCGCTTGTCTGTAGCACAGCAAGCTCAGAACTATTGTTTCAAAAAGGATACGGATGTACACCTGAGCTAGCTTGCAGGCCTGTGAAGTCATGAAGTGCACAGACACATTGTAGCAACAAATAAGTGTAAAACTTCGAGGTCTACTAACCATCTCTTAAGTCAAACAGGTTGCATAGCCTAGTAGTACTTATATATGGAGCTTCAGAAAGAATCCCACTCATTCAAATAAAAAATACTTCTGACTTCATAGGCCTTCTATGCCAAATGTTTGCCCAATTGGCTATTATTTGCAGCAAGGTACTTGGCAAAATGGTTTATTGCTTATGAATGAGGATCAGTCAAAAGGCCTGGGGGCAACATGGCAAACAGAGTCAGCTATCAGGCAGCAGCAACCCATGAAAAAGATGTTGGAAATGCTTGACAGTGCATACACATGAATTCAATCACCTATGGCGCCAGTGCACAGCATGTTTGTTTCAACAACACCATGGCAATGCCAATGAATTGTACTGATTAGCAAGCATTGCCAATGAATTGTACTGATCAGCAAGCATCGGCAACATGCTCATATCTGTGAGGGCTACTGCAGTGAACAACAAACCCTTGATGGCTTCTTTAGGTGTGTAGCAGTTCGAAGGAACTACATTGCTAGTCAACCCAACCTTCGATGTTATTCTGAGCAACTTCATGCGCAAGCCACCATATTAGTTAATCACTGTCTGCCACAGTCACCTTTGCATTCTTTGCCTGAGCGTCCAACCAGTGCAAGGCAAGAGCAGGAGCATGAGTTGGGAGAATTTTGTGTAGAACCACAACCAGATCTATGATGCAGACAGCTTCCACCATGATCATGCCATTCCCTTGGGCATGCCTTGAGGCAGCTTGTTAAAACCCAACGGACTTGGGAGTGGAGTCAGACTTGCGTTTTTGCCTGATGTCCCCTTGTCAGAGTCCAGTTTCGTGTATGGTATCTGGTCAAGCTTTTGTGGACCAGGCCCACCATAGAGCTCAGCTTGCTGTTGTATCTTTTCAATTTTTGTATGTGAGTACATGCCAAACCCCAGCATTGCTAGTGAGATTCCAATGGACATTTTTACTGTAAGGATCTTCTTCTCGTCTGCATACAGCAATGAGCACATTCAGTGTTTTTGCATGCACTACACTATAATATGCCCTGCTTTGGCCTTACAGCAGTTGAACAAAGTCTGTGCATGACATTAAGTCAACTGGATTGATGCCACCGGCTGTGGGCTCTTCACTTGTCTGCTGCCAAGGTACACCATGGAGTGTGTCTTACCCAAAAGTATTGCTGACAGTATCAGTAGCCCAACAACTTTCACTTCACCCAACACCGTCACAGTGACAGCAGACGTTTTTTTGATCATGACAGCATGCACCACGTTATACAGCAAGGCTATTGCGCTGCTACATAGCAGCACCAGCGCAACCCCAGCGCTGTTCTCCATGGCATACTCTCTGAATTGCGCGCTCTGCAAAGGCATGATTCCATGTGAACAGCATATACAGCAGCAAACATGGCTGGTTATTTATGCTAGTGAGCCTGATTTTTCATGTTAAATATCAGGGACCACATGTATGCTCACAAATGCTGTTGACTTAATTGGCAGCAGAGATCACCTTCTCCAGTCTCACTGTGAGAAACTGTTGGGTGGGTGCTCATACAATGTGGGTATGAGTGCATTGAGACATTGCAGATGCATAAACAAGACGTCAAGTTCAAAGCTCACCTCTCTGGCAACAAACAGAGGCAACAACACCGCACATGAAACTGGTGCGGTGTAAAAAGCCAAGCGCAGCACATCCATCTTCTCAGAAAGAAGTTTCCCACTAGTGCAGATCATGGCAGCATTGCAAACAGTCCCACAAATACAAAGTAGTATGCCTGCAGTGCTGCCCGTTACAGAGCCCTCAAACACTGCCATCATGACTCCTGCAGTAAGGACCAGGAGTGCTGTAGCTTCTGTTGCAGAGGGTATTTTCTTTTCAATGACCACTGCAGATACTGCTGCACAGACTGGAATGGATGATCTGCAACAGCAAGTGAAATTCTTCAGATTTGATGTGGAAAAAGTATGATCAAAATATTAGAAGCAGCCACAATGCAGCAAATCCCAGAAATGATGTTTAAACAAATTTGCCCTAAACTCAACTGTTTAGCACCAAGTCTGTCATAGCAACCCCAACAACGTTCGTGAGTCTCACCTGATGACCTGATTAAGGGAGAGAGTGATGAGCACAAGACTCAAGTTGTTGAGTGATATATTTGCGGCCATGTATATACCAATTGCAACCAAGCCCTTCCATTGAGTTGCAAGTGACTCCCGGTGCTTGTTCCTGAACGGTTCTCGCACCATGAACGGGAGCAAGGCCAAAAAGCTGAAACTCATGTGGCATGTAGTCAACAGAAGAGGAAATCGAAACCCATAAGAGCTCAGCGCCCATTTGTTGGTCAGGTTCAAGGTTGAGTTAAGTGTCAAGAAGGCAACGACGAGCAAGAAGTCGAGAGCAGACTGTATTGCGCGATCGGCCCCAGTTGAAGAAATCCCCGCAAACATTGCGTGACACAAACAATATGCGCGTAATGTGTTGACAAGGCTGCAGACGGCTCGTTCGGCCAAGTGAGCACAACTCTTGCAAGCGATTAGTCTAACACGCAATCGTGACTAGGCCACTCACACTCTTGAGATGATCAATGGCCAAAGAAAGTGTATATGATGTATGTGCCGAGCGTCGCCAATAGGCAACATTCGCATAACTGCTTTGCATAAGGGGCAGTGTAAAGGTGTGTGTGGATGCTAACTATCTTTTGACATTCAATCCAATAGGCCTGACAAATTTCTTGATCAGAACTCGCGAGTATCTCGCACTCGGCGTATCCCGTACTCAGCGTATCCCGCGCTCAATTATACATACACTACGCGTTTGTCCCGGGAAACGCACCGTTATGGTGTATCAAGGTTCATTCACGGTCAAACGTTTGTGTATGCTGCCTCAGGAAGCTCCCGTAATAACATTGTTTTCTCATGACTTTGTTGTTTCTATAGATCAAAGCGTCTTGCGCCACCTCGCGGATAGTTGTTGTACAACTGTTTCGAAACGTGTTTGAATTCACATCTGTTGTACAACTAATCACGCGTCCGCGTTGCTGTATACAAAGCTGCATGTATATGCAACACAGGTCTGCATCTGCACCAATACCATACTAGTGACCAACTGCTTGAAATAACATGTTTAAAGCCAGGTGAAATAACATGTTTAAAGCCAGGTGCCGCTGTGCGGCACAACCGAAGGTGCAGACAACGGATCGTAATTACTTTCAAGTCACGTACTGTCGAAATTGATAGACTCAGCAACAATGCTGGGGAGTTTTTCGAGCATATGGTTCACGTGTTACTGCAACTTGACAGCTTAGCGACACTGACCCGCAAGTTGCAGTGGTCGCCAAAGTGCTGTGTCCAAAACCAGTCCTTGCTTAGCAGAAGAATTCGTGCGGCGACAGCTCAAATAACCGGCGGTACGGCCTGATAGGCCTACTGATAGTGAGCCAAGCTCAAAACAATGTTCATGTTGCTGGCACATGCCATTGGAGTCCACTAGACCAATAAGTGCACTCTGACTGCAATTTGTCAACCAAAGACATCTGTGACATCCCGCTATGTGAATTCAGCTCAACAAAACCTGAGTTGCTAATCCGTGAGCAGCAATTTACCTTGCACACTGCTTGCAGAGCTTGTGACAGCATTTATCAGCTTGTAATGTTGCCCACAAGCAATTTCAGGGCCAATGGCAGCTTGCTATTGACTATGGAGTCAACGTGCGGTACTACTGTAGTACAGCCCAAGATGCAGTTTTGAACTCTACAGCAGGCATCATAAATCTGCTTACACACATTTGCATTCCTGTGGCCTTGAGCATTGATGTGCATCCCAAACTGACATATGAACATCAGTCACCATACCATCAGGGATTGCACACCCAACTTTGCAACCCCAGCTGTTCAGATTCCTGAAAACCCTAGCCAGATTCAGATTTCCAGCCAAGCACGGTATAAGCTGTTAGCAAAAGGCTGACGCAGTCAGCAGTCTAAGCCAAAGTCATTAGGAACTTGGGGCTAAACTCTCGCAATTTTTCTGCATAGGCTGTGCAATGTGCCAGGTAAGCCTCTGCAAGTGGTTGCACTGACAACAAAGGTTTGCTGACTGGTCAGGCTCAACCTCTGTCAGAGGCAAGCTTGTCCAGGCAGTAAGCTTTTGCTACCCCTTGTGTAAACAGCCACTGCTTCCTGCTTGCTGCTTTGCTAAGAGAACTAGATACTGGGCAAGATAGCTGGCCTGTTTTGCCAGAAGGTTTGACCTTCACAAGTATTGCTTCCTATGAATCTTGCCTGCTGGGCAGCCTCGAACTTGACTGTTAACAACGTTGGCTGACACCAGCTTTTTTGCCTCACTCACCTGCTTTAGCTTAAGCCTTGCAGCTTGCGGCACACGCGTTTTCAACGGCAACGGTCACAGCAGCAAGTGCGCAGGCTCGTCTGCTAACACTGGCTGGCCTCACCGCCACTTGCATTGCGCACAACATTCACTCCAAGGTTTCTGCTGAAGCACTGCCATTACTGTAGCAGACTTTTGACGGCAGCTGTAGAGAGAGAGAAGTGTTTTACATCCTTTGCCCAGCCTCAAGTCTGATGGATGTGCCAGGGTATGTGAACCCTGACAAACTGATGAATGCGCCAATCGGATTTGTCTGCA
>JAABUP010000680.1_pt1 | contig 72806 bp, 103 predicted proteins | sample 5559201 | NCBI WGS metagenome assembly JAABUP01 (sample SAMN10711887, study PRJNA513373) | rock metagenome | isolation source: Antarctica rocks | place: Antarctica | reverse complement strand
ATGACAAGTTCCCGAAACTGCACTCTTCAGCAAAGCTCGGTAAACTGTCGGGATCAGTGCTTACATAGAGAGTGTCACTGCAAAATGTATCGGTAGGCATGAAGGGTTTCATATGCATGTAGGAAGGGCTGGCTGACTGCTGACATACTGCAAGGTGTCAGTTGTCAAAGGATCTGAGGCTGAGCCTTGGTCAAGCTGATGTAAGCTGCCGGCCACGAGCTCAGGCACAAAGCATGTAGAGTGCTCGCAAGATGAGGCAGTGTTTATACCTATATCAGGGTACTGGGAGATTGGAGGATTCTGAGGATGGCAAAAGCTCCTTTGGCAGAACCTATATCAGCTTTTGAGTTCGAGATGCACTGGCAGATCGCAACAGACTGTGGTAAAATAGAACAAAACTATGTTTGTTTCGACTGCGACCCGCTGGTCCCTTTTGTACAGTGACGCTGCAAGATCTGCCACCTACTTTGACCACTTTCGCCGTCCGTTTGCCGACCTGCGAAACATATTGCAAGCTGGCACAACGTGACTGTACGCAAAACTGCCTGCTCCCACGTTCTCATGCAAGTGACGTGCAACAACTCACTTGCAAGCGTCTGTCATAACGCAAGAACCAGACCTCTTTTCCGACACGCACCTCTTTTCAATAAAGGCGTTTCGAAAAGCGTTTCGGAAAGCTTGTACTTGCATCAAAGCGGACGCCATATTTGCATCAGAACAGCATCTGCGCGTCGCGATAAAATCTCGTCTGTTACGCAACCTTCATCCTGCAATGATGTGGACCGTGACTTGTGGACAGTGCTTGATCTGGCCTCAGACGAGGAGCTGGAGGGAGTGCACGATATTTTGTTTGGTGAGTCATGACTATCTGTAAGTACCATTATATCGCATGATAAAGGACGCTTCCTTGCCAGGATATATCAATGCCTTGGCTGACATACTGGAAGCAGGTAGACTTGAAGTGTGAGCATTTTGCTGTGGTTCACCTGGACGCATTTGTGCAGGAACCAGTCTCCTGAGTCCCTTGATCAAGTCTCTTCTGACACAGCGAGAGCCAGCAGCACTGAAACACAGAGGACGAGCAGCAGTTATGCACCGTATTGAGCAGCGGATGCGGTTTTTAGCAGTAAGCTTTTAATTGACCAGCTGAGTTCAACTCATTGCTATTGTTGCTGTTGGCATCAAATCAACTGCTACATCACAGGCAGATTCAGCTTCCACATTGCGTGGACAGTACCCCAGCTACAGGGAGCTGCTGCTACGCCTCTGTTACAAGCTGGAAATCAAGTGCCCCAGCACCCTCATCACAGAGGTCAGCAATCTGCAAATCATATATAATTCTGTTGCCCTGTGGGCCTATCAAGTCCCACAAATGCAGTCGCCATGCTGGCAATGTCAGTAGCAGGTGTTTGTGCATTGAAGATGCCCCTCGACATGTTTGCAGGATCTGGAGACTGAGGTGCTCATGCACATTCTGGAGCAACAAGAGCAATCTGCATCACCTGCAGCTTTACAGAAGGCGTCGCAAAGTAGCAAAAAGCCAGCAGAGTAAGCGCATCAACAAAACAGGCAGACAAGCTGTGGCTCATGTTGCATATGGTGTAACACTCACTCACTCACTCATTGCAGGAAGGAGCAAAACATACTAGGGAGGGTCTTTGACAGACTAGGTGTACAGTTGAAGTTGAGTGCCCAAGACATGGTACCAACAGCAGCCAAGCTGGGGAGTGCTGCAACCATGTCATCCTTCAGAGTCACTGCTCTGAAGCAGTTAGGGACTCAGGTCCTGGCGCAGCATGCTCGGTATGAAGCTGCATTGGCAGTCGTGTGCAAAACTGGCGCCACCTATCAGAAGCGAGCTGCTCTGCAGGTATTCACTAGCACTGTGTGGTCATGCTGCACCTGTCCAGCTGCATGCCAAGAGGCAGAATGACAGTTGATGCAGCCTATGTCATTCATGCCATAATCCTTGCTTAGAATGTGGTCCTGTCAAGATTTGCTTGACTACAGCCTTTCAAGCCAGGCCTATGCACATGGAAACTCAGATAACAAACTACCACAGAATTATATCTATTCATTCCTGCACCCCACCTGGTTTTTGCAGGCTGCACAACAGGGGTTCACGTCAGCAGCGGCAAAGTATAGCACAGCCAGGGGGGTTTTGTCATTTCTGGGGCCTGCCATGTGGGTTTGGCTCGGCACGGATTTGGCTCTGAAGGCTATTGGCCCTGACTATGCACGAGTTGTCAAGGCAGTTTCATTTTTGGCTCAGATTCGGCTGCTTCACACACATGGATTTACCAATCCTGTACGACCTGCATAGAGATGCTGAGTGTACAAAACCTCTGTGTATCAGCAGGACTGGTGCAGATGCTAGTTTGTGTGTGCATCAGCTCAATTATGATGTGGCTGACAGCACGTCGAGTGCTTGTCTCTGCTGCAAGCCTGTTGTGGTCTATGTACACTATGTCAGGAGTTTTATGCAGATGAGTATACCGGTATGCGATCATGCTGTGTCAGCTTACATGCAGCTAGGAACGGCAGCTGTAGTGATACTAGCATGATGAAAGTTAAGCCTGTAAGACGTGTCTGTGACACATTTGGTGTGATACACGACAAATGTGCATGACACCACACTATCCATGTATGACATAGTGTAACACAGCTTGCCTGTTGCAAGCGATAGCTTTTGCCACCACGTCTGCATGCTAGTCAGCCTGCAAACTGTCAGTGTTTTCTCAAGAGCTGTAGCTCATCATAGTCACTGATGATAACAGCTGATCATGATATACGATCAGTGTGATGTCATACGAGTGGGCTGCTGTTGGCCTGCGAACTACAGTTGAACATGTACTGCATGCAGGTTCTACAGCACATTAGAACGTTTACAAGATATTAGTGTCTCTTTGGGACTGAAGCAATGAGGATAATGCTCAATGCTGGCTGGCTCAGTGCCGTTGTTCATGCTGGAGTGGGTGTAAACATACAAAAGTATGTAGAATACAATGGTTCAGAACAGGGAATCTTATTGCCAGCATATCATATAGGTCAGCTTGTTCCCTGCCGGATGCCTCATGTGGGCATTCTGATAAAGTCATGTGGCCATCATCCTGGCATCTGACGGTTTTGCCATGATGTAGCAGTCAATCATTGACCCTTGCACAATTGTCAGAAAGGTGTCCTTGGTTGACTGCCAATTTTACTTGGCTTGTGGATGAGCTGAGATGTACTGAATTGCATCAGCAGTAGAAAGTATCTTGTCTGCCTCAACATCAGGAATCTCGACTGCAAACTCCTCCTCAAAGGCCATGACAACCTCCACAGTGTCTAAACTATCCAGCCCAAGGTCTCTCTGAAAGTGTGCAGAGGGGCTGACCTGCAAATATACTAATGTAAGATCAGGCAACTTCTGTGGTTGCTAGTCAGTTTCAGCTTCTGCTGCAAATTTTGCTGCACAATGACCTCAAGCAAGCAAAGAATCAGTACCTTGCATGCAACCATGCAGGTCAGGGAGCAGGAGAGCTTGCCTTGCTTTGATCCACTTTTTCAAAGTTCTTTACGACGTTTAAGATGCGTTCTGTGACCTCGTTCTTGTCCAGATACGTGCCAGCAAAGCCACGTACAGACTGCCACACTGCTGGACCTGATTGATGTTGTGTCGCAGTCAAGCTAGCTTGTACCCGAAGATGGCTCAGAACTCCGGTTCTGACTGCTGTCAATGCCCGAGCCATCGCCATGATCAGTGATGCTGCAGAACAGTGCTCACTCGATGCAAGACCCGCAGCCAACACAAGTGATGCAGAAGTGTCGTTCGTTGCATGAAAAGCCTCGATCCCTGAATTTACAAAACTGCGCAGCATTGGGGATTTGCCCTCGGCGTAGTTGCAGTATTCTCGATCTACAAATATATATGTTTGCCTACTGATTACGCAATGGTCAAATGCAATCATGCAGAAGCCACAGTGCAACTAGCCTAGCAGTGCTAATTACACACTAAATTTACTTTCTTGTAATTACCGTAATTTACGTCAAATTTACGTTGAGGCTCCGTAAGAATTAAAGTAAGTCATCTACTCTTACACTAGTTTACAGCATGGTGCTGCTGAAAGCCGGCAAAACATGCTACATACCAGGAGAATAAGCAAAGCCCAAGTATAAAAGCACACTATTTTTAGGGAAAAGTTTCATTTTTAGATTCTCAAAACCCCTAAAAACATGGATTTGGTAGCAAAAAGCATGAAATATTGGTTGGTCTTTTCTTCAACTTGCTACATGCTGTTCTTTTGCACAGAGAAGCCGACTGCCGCCTTCAAAGTCAAAATTGGTGAGGTACAGCAAAAGCACGTAAGATAAGTCACATCAATTTTACGTGTTGTAAGGTATTCCAAGTAATTACATGTTAATTACAACATCGGACCCCAATAAATGGTAATTAGCACAGCCCTAAGTGCAACATCAAACTAGCAAAACAAAATACGTTTAGGCAAATATCTATACACAAGACAGGCAATCTTTATGGCTAGCCTGAGACTGGAACTAGACTGCTGAGGAAAGGACATTTTACGCATCATGCTGCGTGATGCATGTGTCGCACTGTGCTTTTGAAAGCAAATGTTGCACTCTTGGAGGCACCCTGCATCTGTTTTCCTTAGCATCATCCCCAACCCAAACCCGGCGTCCCGAAAATTCACAATCCTACCACCTGCTTCTGCATACTCTGACTGCATTTTGACTGCTTGTCACGCCCTCTACGTGCAGAAGGCACATCTTGCATTGCAATGTGAAAAAGCCCTCTGTCCGATGCTGTTTGTGCAGTCTGCTGCAAATTCGTTGCTGGGGCAAGCGGGGCACAGTCGTTCTTCAGAGACATACTGATAGGCTGTATGTCTTTGCACGATCCGGTTGTCTGCTTCTCTTCCTCTGCTCGCTAAGAGCGAACATCGACACATGGTGTTCGGTCCTCCATGACGGACCAAATGCAAGGTGCAGTCTGCGCCCCTCTCTTGCTGACCATGCTAAGTGGTGTGTTGCCTGAAACGAGGTCATAAATACCCAGGACCTTCCTTCTGGGACGGAACTGACGCAAAACCAAGCACCCGTGCCGCCGACGGCATGTCGTACCAAGACAGAGTATGGGCACTGGAGGACTTTGAAGTACTTCACCATGTTGACAGACCCTTGCTGATCTGCAAGCTTGGGCAGAAAAGAGACCCTGCGCAGTAAGCTGTCAGTTGTTTGTACTGCTGAGCAAGCTCTCAGTAGCTACCATTACAAGAGCCCAACACGTCTGCAGGCCAGGAGCTGAGGCACTCATCAAGGAACTTTACTTCCAAAATCTTGCTTGTATTAATTTGATGGGAAAGGCACCGCCTGTCAAAGACTATACAGCGCTCATAAATGCAATGCCAGAACGGGAAAGGTCTAATCAGAGGGCTTGGACAGACGTCATCAAAAAGGTGCATAGCACACACCTGAAGCTGCATAAAAGCTGCTAGCTATTGTAGCCAGTTGATTAGCACTGTGCGTGACATGGAAATGGCTGAGGCTTGCAGTCTGTTTATAGAGGCCAATGGAATCCACGGCATGAGTCAAGCTTCACTATTTGGAACCTTGTCATATGTCTGTGCCACATTCTGCCATCATCAACACAATATCAAGGACAGCATTTTGGTTCACAGTCCTTCAGCGTGCCAAGGGTTTTGCCCTGCAGCCTCATACATTATGAGCATCTGAACTGTGATGGCATGTAGGCGATACGGCTTCAGCTTGCCCCAGGCCAAATCATCACAGCCACACTGCTAGAGTTTGAGCCTGAGATGACGACTCAGAATGCTCGGATCACAGCCATGCATCAATACAACCCCATCTACAGATTCATGTGCAATGAGAAAGGCATCATGGTGCATGCCAACAAGCTGGCTTGGGAGGCATACAGCAATGGTAAGCAATTATACGTGTCCATTGGCTGCCTGTCTCACAGTGTTCATTTGGCATACACTGACTACCTGTTGTGTTTGTCACACAGGCACAGATGTAGCACCTACCCTGATGGAATTCTTTGCTCGCGGCGAGTATCCAGGTTAGCACACCTGCCTCTAAAGCATGCCCCATGAAACAGCACATTGGTGCCAACCTACTTCAAGCAATTTTTAGATCTGCACCATGCTTGGAACCTCATGCAGGACTGCCCACCTCATCAATCTCATTAAGCACATTTGGTGAGACTGCAAGGGCTGCTTTCCTGTGTTAGGCAGGCTATTCAGTGCTGTTGACAGACCTCATGTTGCAGTGCTGCCACCTCAGATCTCATGTCTCAGGACTGCCATTTCAGATCTCATATCTCAGTGTTGGCACAGCTCCAGCATCATCTGTTTCTAGGCCAGCTGGCACAGCAGCGCTATGCTTGCAGGCGGAGACCAGGAGCTGCATGCAGCATACCATGAGGCTGTGAGTGCTATATTTGAGAAGAGAGTGGCGTGCCACCGGCATCAGCGCTGCTACACCAGCAAGAAGACTGGCAAGCAGAAATGGACCACCCTTGAAATGTGGCCTATTGCGGTATGAAAAATGTCTGTAGTCACACCCTCTAGCATATGAGTCAAGCTCCATGCTGGACTAAGGCAAGACAACATTCATCGTACTATGTACCCTGCATAAGGTTCTAGAGTTGGCAAAGCTGTGTCAATCAGTACAGCCAGCTTGTGAAGCCAAACTGCTTTTTTGAATTGCTGCAAACCTTCTGGCAGAACATATGTTTTGACAAGACTGATCATGAGTTTTCTCTGCACACCATGTACTGATGCTGCAGGACCCTTTAGACGGTAAACTGGCTGTCATGGTGAGTGAGTACAACATGACTCAGCAGAAGGAGCTGGAACTGCAGCTGGCAGCCCAGCACTGCTCACTACAAAGGTGATGCAGGGCACATGATGCCTGTACGACCTCATCATCATCAGAAGCTTTCTTGGCTTGAAGCGCTGTCTATGCATTGGACTTTGTGACTGCTACTTGCGACTGTCATTGACAAAACAAGGCAATCAGAGCAGCAGCTTAGCAGCAAGTAAGCCAGATATGCATCAGCCTGTCATCCCACTCGCTGTTACTGCACAACATGTTTTGCCTATGGCTGCACGCAATGGTTGCAAAAAAGTTCACACACCCCTGACATCTGCATGCACCATGGGTCCACAGGCAGAACGCTGAGCTGGAGACTCTGAATGCTGATATCCAAACAGAAAAGGAGCAGTTGCTGCAGCAGAACACACACCTGACGGAGCGCCTAGAGGCTGTTGCTAAGTCGCCCACGCCTGGACAGGGAATCAATGCTGACACTCCTCTGGACCTGATGCTGAACATGCTGCAGAGGATGATCATGGTGACATTCCTGTTGTTTCATGCAACACTCCACCGCATGTGTGCACTATTGGGGTGGTCAATGCCTGCCACAATGCTGTGGCTTGTGTTGCCACAAGTGCCCTTCTCCACGCGCGTACAGTCTGACAACTCTACGCTCTTATTTTTCAACCCCAAAAAGAAACAAAAAAAAACCCCAGAAGGCTGTTGGAGGCTCCACGCATGTACAGTCTGCAGACCTGCCTCAACAAGTATGACCTTTCCAGGCTGCAGCTGCTCTTGCATGACAGCTGCTGTGCTGACATGTGCAGGGGGAGGCGGTTGGGATGGCACAGATCCTGGACCTACGGCATATACTGACAGAGTCCACCACAGACCTGCGGCAGCCCATTGGCTTGGAGAGGCAGCTGCTGGAAAGCAGTCACTCTACAGATGACGAAGTTGGTCTGTCCATGCTGCAGCTCTTGAAGGTTGGCTCTGATACATCTGAGACATAGTGTCTATTGGGCAAGTCTGTGGTTTTTGTGTAATTGCAGCTATGCTGATGACCACATGATCATTGCATGTTGCAAGTTGTTTCGACTTCTGGATGCACTAGTTTGTTGCGCTATTGATTGCAGTAAATTTGAAGAAGGCTTGGTCCTGCCACCCAAATCAAACGCAATGGCTGCAGGATAGCTGACTTGTCTGCCTACCAGTAGCTGGGCCTAGCAGGCACTGCTCTCCACACGATGTGTCTCAAGGCACTCTGCAGTGATGCAAACTTGCTGGTCGGAGATCTCCTACAGAGGCTTCTCTTGCTTTGCTTGCAGGGCAAGTCAGTGAAACAGCCCAGCAGACCGGACTCGCCAGGAGCAAACTCCGATGAGAGGAGACGGCCTGGTGTTAGACGTCTTAGCTCCAGGTCTAGCTTTGAGGAACAAGCCACACTTGCCCAGTATGACCTGGCTGCTGCCATCACGCCTGCCATTGAGCGGCTGCTGCAGGTGGCTCTGCTTGCCTGCCTTTGCTAACTGTCCCCTGACCCTGTCATCTCTTGCATGCTTGCTGCATGCTGTCTGTCTCCTGCCGGACTGTCACTGGCCTACTGTACCTGAGCTGTGCTCTTCTTGCTATGGTTTGTCGAGATATGCTTGCTGGATCATCACAGTCGTTTGACAGTTGCCTGGCTGCTGTACAGTCATGCCTTTGAGAGTGCAGGAAGTTTGACTTGGTGTGAAGTGCATGTTCAGGATGCGACAAAGCAGTGGCAGTTTGACATCCTGGGGTTTGCTGAGGCGACCCCTGGCCACACATTGTCCCTCATGGGCTTCTATATTCTTAAGTCCCAGGGCTTTGTGAATGAGTTCAAGCTGGATGAGGCCAAGCTCTGCATGTACCTACGCAGAATAGAGCAAGGATACGATGATAGCATACCCTACCACAACTGGTATGTGCCTTGGCAGATCATAGCTGAGTGTTTGTATATGTTGTCAATGCACCTGAACATTTGCTGAGCAACAAATTGTCCTCGTAGCTGCAGCATATAAAGATGGACGTTGTATGCTAAAGACACCAGCATGTATTCATGATTCATGCTTGGCATTCACAAGCTGTGGTACCAAAAACAAAGGCGCATTAAACTCTTTCACCACACAGATCTCGTCACTTGCAATAAAATTTCTGTGGCACAGCGTCAGCAGCACATGGTACTGACGTTTCCAAAACGGTTGCTGCAGCACGCACGTGGCGTCTGTCCTCCAGATGACCCACATGCTGATGGTGCACGGGGGAGTGATGAAGAGCCGGGGTGCAGACCGCTTGAGCCTGCTTGCGTCCTACATAGCAGCCTTGGTGCATGACTTTGAGCACTCAGGGGTGAACAACGACTTCCTGATCAAGACCAGCCATGACCTGGCTATCACCTACAACCTGCAGTCCCCTCTGGAGAACCACCACCTGGCGGCATCAACAAGGGTCTTCCTACAGAAGCAGTACCAGTTTCTGGGGGTCAGGCATCTCTCCTCATGCATGCCTTTCATGAGCACATCTGTACATCTGTTTAAGCCCTGCACATGATGTTGGAGGTGCTCGTGCACTCGTGTAATCACTTGTTTCATTCAAACTCAGCATTCTCTCGCATTTATCAAGCTATTGTCTGTTGACTCCCCTGTTGAGTCCTAAAGACATGAAAGGTGAAAGAGACTAAGCATCATTAACTGGTTTTGATTACAGTCATCTGCTGCATGCTTATGCCACACAGGCAGAAATACTTGATCCATCTGTCATGCATCTGCCCTGTGTGCCTCAAATAGGCAACACAGTCTGCAGCTGGTCCAAGTCGGTGCTGCCCCATACTCAAAGTACACGACTGCTTGTCTTCAGCCAGTCAGGGGATAACAAATTGTGTGCCTGCAGCCTGTGCCTCAAGAGGACAGGATGGCGTTGCGAACCATCGCCATAGATCAAGTGCTGGGAACTGACATGAAGAAGCACTTCAGTGTCCTGTCCAGATTCCAGGTCAGTCATTCCTAATGTGTACACAATTCTAGCTGCACTGACTGTACACTACACAGCTGTTTGTCAGGCCACACTATGAAGCCCTGCGTGCACGGGACCTGATGGTCAACTCACAGGCAGCCATTTCTGGGGAGCACACACAAGTAGCATCAGCTTACCATGCTGACTTAGCACATGCACACCAGGGCAGCCCAGTATATAACTGGGCTTCTCATTAAATTGACGCCGAAAGGCGTAGTCTTTTCTTTTCTTGAGCACATGCACTGCTGCACACAGGCCCTGTTCAAGAGGACAACCAGCACAGGCACAAGTACCTCCTGCTCAGCTGGAGACGGCCACAGCTCATTGGCAGACCTCAAGTTAGAAGACCGAAGCACACTGCACCAGGTCTGTCTCTCCATGTATCCATTGGTAGGAGGCCCTGCTGTCAAATGCTCTACGAACTCTGACCCAGACTTCAGCCGTGGCATTGTGCGTGAGCCAGATGCGGTTGTTGACACTGTGCGTGTGTCAGTAAGCTGGTTTCGGCAACACCATGGCCAGTGTTAGCACTTTTATCGGCACAGCTGTCGTCAGCTGTCCACTCAAGTCATCTGTCATACCACACTTCAACATGGCATGTGAGCCTGGAGGTGAGTCATATACTTGTGAGCCTGGAGTTGAGTCATAGGCTTGCGTCACCACCTTGAATACTGCCAACAGCGTGGCTGCGCTGTGCAGATGGTGCTGAAGTGTGCAGATATTGGTCATCTGGCAGCAGACACAGCCACCCACAAGAAGTGGAGCTTGAAGCTGGAGGAGGAATTCTTCCGACAGGTCAGTGCCCATCCCCACCCCATCATAGGCACAACCAATGCAATTCTGATGTCCAGCATGGGTATACACGCATTCATTCATTCAGTGCATTACATAGGTACACATGCATCAGATAGGTACACATGCATCAGATGGGCACACATGCATCAGATAGGTACACATGCATCAGACAGGTATACATGCATTCATTCATTGAAATTTGAAGGTCGCTGGGAGCAATCATTGCCATTTGAGCGATAAAGTGCAATGTCTAGCAAATGTTCTAAAGCGCTTGCGTAACTACTACTGTTCACATTGCACCGAGCTGAATCAAAGGGTATGTCCTGATTGTGCTGCCAATTGGGTGTTCCTATGTTTGCAGTACACACACTGCATGGCTGATGTTTAAAAAAGGGAAAACAAGTGAGCAATTCCTGTATGAGCCCCTTGTGGTATGCAACGCGTCGATCAGCACAAGTCATGAGTACTGGACAGGATACCAACAGCAGCTGCAGCATACAAATGCAAGTTTCTCAAGTTTCTCATGTGTCAAAAGTTCCTGCACTTCCAACAATCGATCAACTGCATATCCGGCAACAAGCCCACAGTGGTTTGCCTGAACCATGCTGTACAGGGCCAACCTCATCTGCTGTGTCTCTGAGACAGCAATGTCAAATAAAAGGCAACACAACCCTCTGTATGGCTTCTGCCAAGGAGTTTGGCAACACGCATGCAAACATACTGGATGTTTGTGACTGTTACAGGGTGACATGGAGAAGGCTCTTGGGCTATCTGTCAGTCCGTTGATGGATCGTACCCACAAGGGAGGCATCACCCGGTCTCAGGTACATCACTCTGTTCCACCTGTTCTCCCAGAGCATTCATTGTGTGCAATGTGAAGACTAGACAGCATGTTTGTAGAATGTCCTGAATAGGATCACTTTTGATGTGCACTGCCATGCCTGTCATGAGATGTTTTGCAGCATCCATGGCTATGCTGCAGCGGTCATGTCCACCTTGCCCCCTGAGTGAACACGCCTGCACCCTCTGCAGATTGGATTTTTCAGCATTGTGGGCATACCCATGTATAAGGCAATGGTGAGCGCATTTGAGGATGCTAGGCCCCTGTTGGATGGTGTGATGGCCAACTACAAGTGTTGGGAAGCTGCTGCAGCTAGCGGCAAGGACCCACGCACCTGATGTCTTGCATCTGGTGTTGCGACAAACAGTGATGTCCTGTCACAGCTTCAGCATGTCATGACTAAATGAATCACCCTGGGCCACCATCACTAACTTCAGCTCCTGTGCAATCTCCTGCTCAATGGCTCTGTTCATCCCTGTATCATGATGAGGGCTACCTCTGATGGTCAGATGTTACTACTGGGCCTGTTCTTCTGTATGTGCAAACAGTATGAGGCTATGACACTATGTACTGCCTTTGGGTTGGGTCCTTGTGGTGGTGTTGAGTGATAGTAGGGGTTGCATGATTGCACTACCTAGTACCAGTAGTAGTGATTTGGATTGACAGTGTTGGACTGATGCAAGGTCACACAAGCACCTTAGCGCAGAGTAAGTAGTGGGTATTAGGCAAATGTATATGTCTCACGACCATTAGTTGGTACTTACCAACTATGTGATGTCAATGTGCATCCACTTCTCCCAGTGTCTTTTGTTTATATCAACATTGTTGTCAACCTCCCATCCTGTGAGTACAGATGCAGTGATATGGGCAAATATACATTTACTCATCAACCATATGCAATAGAGCATTCACACATTTTATACTGTAAGCTTCTTGATGCAACTTGGACTCAAGCCAGGAAAACCTGCACTCATGATTTCGACCTGTCGATTTGGGTTGATGCCCTGAAATCGCCTTGGTACCCTTGATTGGAATTCGCTTCATTGCGACATCGCGACATGACACCTCTACAGAAGCTGCAGGTCTGGCTGTGAAGCAACGGCGTATACCACAATTTGGTGAACAGCAAGGCTTTTGACGGAGTCACAGCAAGCTTGAAACACCTTCTCGCGCCAAACACCTTGCGAGCTGTGCGTGTATAGCCCAACAGCCTCGATCAAAACTTCAGCATGGGAACGTGGGGCATTTTCATGAACATATGCCTACCTATACCTTTCGTGCTGCTGGTACTGTTGTGTGCTCCTGCACCAAGGTGCGTTATATTACATCACATGCAAGGTCTCGAGAATTTGCGAAGGGCTGATCAAGTAGATGCCCTATTGTGCAGGAAATTCCACCGTGCTATGTTGCAAGTAGTAGATAAGACGTTGGGCGTGAGCTTTTGTAAGTTAAACTGCTTCTGTCTCGTCCGTCTCGCATGACCTAGGCCGAAGAGCGGGGCCAGATTATGTTGTGTGCTTTGCAGTCAACAATCAGCTCAGCTTGCTCCATTTTATGCTGGTCATCACTGGAGTTGCATTTCTCAGTAAGTGAAGACTTCTGTGATGCTCATGTTTTTGCAAACAGAACTGCCTTCAATAGAGCACAGTGACAGGCAGGTTTGCTGATTGACCTCACTGGGCTTGTCTTTTTACAGCCACTCTACAGACCACTCAAAAGCTTGCCAAGGACAGGGGATTCAATGTTGGCCCTGAATCCGACAGCCCTCTCATTCAGGCAGGCAGCATGGGCAAGAAGTGGCGTTCAGAGCGCAACTTCTGGATAGCATTCATTTGCTTCACGCTGTGGTGGTAAGCTGCTATGCAAACAAGCCCATCGCTATTCAGCAATGCATTTGTGCCTTCCTGGGTTCAAACCAAGTGTTTTGCCTGCAGCCTGCTAGCTCGCTTCTTCAAGATACTGCTGAACAAAGCACGGATTGAAGATGAACTTACCAACTTGAAATCTGGCGGCGGTGGCAGCAGGAACATTGGTAATGGTGCATCGTCAGGAGCTGCTGCAACACGGCCAGCAGCACCGCCAACAGCTGGCAGACCTGGTTTGGCTGAGTCTCTTAAGTCAAAGTAGAACCAGTAGCAATCAAGACCGATGTGCTGCACATGGCCCCTCCGAAGACCTCTTGTCAGGCACATGATGTAAACAAGTCATGATGTTAGTCGCCAATGTTCACCCTGTTTGTACAGTAGCTACAAAGCATGCCTGTGCAATAACTTGCGGCTGGAGGACTCTCTTTGCACAGCTGCATCTGCCAAGGTTAGTGTCCACCTCAAACTTACCACGTTTTCTAGTTGCCAAATGCTTTCACCATTGTCATCAATTTGTACAGTATATGTCTATGCATTCAGGCTGACTAGCTTACAGTCAACATGCAATCAGGTCAAGAGGCAGGGAACATGTGCTTGACATTTTCAGCTCCCACACATGCTGTGGTGGCCGTGCACACTGAGGCTGCCTGTCCAAGGCAGCACATACTGTTTCATGGAGCGGCAGTGCAGCTTCGCTACACAGCGTGATGCAATGGTCACCCGCAGATCACCTGACTGGACATTGTGGCACTTCCAACGCACCGTGATGGTGTATTAATGTCACAAACGCCTTGATAACGCGAGAAATTTGTGACCGATCTCAGCTCCATGCAAGACCAATCACATGTATTGTTGAACAAGTAGACTGCTGTTACGAGCAACAAGCAGTTACATGCAGGTCTGCCAGAAAAACAACCAATGAACGCTTGCGATGCATTGCATGACACTCTGCACAGGATTCTGCGCGATGGAAGGTGTCTATCGATGCGACAAAGCACTCTTGTGAGGCCAAAGCTTGAAAAGTCAAGCTGCAGGCTAGCGCGCTTTGTCTTGTCTGCTCACACTGCGGCTTGTTGAACAAGTGTAAGAACTGAATATCAGGTTCTTCCTATTGAAAAAAAATACTTCTGACTCAGCTGAGCAGCTGATCATGTGAGGCATGAGCACAAGAAGATAAGGGTACTACAACTACCTGCTAGGATGTGTCATCATCAAAAAGGTGCAACTGTAGCAAATTCACCTGGGAGATGTCTGTGAAGCTGTGTCTGCTACAGTTGGCAGTGTGGCAGGCTGCAGACTGTGTAGTGGCACACTTTCATTAAGTACATCATCTGCCATATCATTTTCTGGTGGATGTGTGTGCAAGCCACCATTGTCTGTGTGGTCAGCTTGCTGCACAGTACCACCAGTCATTGCAGCCTGACACAAGTGACTGCTCATCTGCTGCTCAAAGGTGTCATGCTTCCAGGCTGGTATTGTGAATGAGTCATCATCCAAAGTGGCAGAATACAGAGAGGCCTGACTTTTCTTCTTGTACGGCTTAAGCTCCTCATCTTCTCGGAAGGCAAGATGCGCATCTCCGCCTGGTGTGAGCAAACAAAGCAAAGTTGACAATGGCCTGGAAAGTGTCGTTTGCATGCTTCAAGAATATCTAGTTGCCTGCAGTCTAGTGGCATAATGTCAGATTGTGTGTTGCTGCAGCAGCATGTCTGCTTTTCAGGACACTGCAGCTCAGGTCAATGAGAAAATAGCATGGCGTACCAGGATGCTTGACAACAAAGAGCTGCTTTGGCTCATGGCCAGGCTGACCATCACGGTTAGAGGACTGCCGACGAGGCCGCGTTGCTCGGGGTCCAAGCACATCAAACTGTCCAAAGGACTGCCTGGATCATGGTACACAGTGCGCAGTCAATACACCAGGTTTGCTCGACCTATTACTCACTGCTGCATGTATGAAAAGCTAGCACAACAGATCTGGCTTTTACCTGCAGCAATGGTAGATTGTCGTCAGGATCAGGATACAAGCGAACGTGACTGAAAAGCCAATCACCATGTAGATAATGAACAAATCAGTTGAGGACATGTGCGAGCCGTTGCTAGATGGTGGTGATGTAGGAACGTTGGAGGTGACTGTGCCCGCAAGACTCTGTTCTGAGCCAAGCAATCGTCTGAACATGATGCTGTTTGCTGCAAACAAGACTCAAGCGGTAACTCCTGCACAATGAGGGCTTCATGAGACAGGAAGGAGCCCATGCGTTAGATCAGCAGTGCACATGATCTTGTGTGCAGCGATGTCTCCAAGTTGCAGCATTTATAGGCCACGTCGGCACAGTAACATGTGTGACACAGAAGCAGCACTGAGCTGGAATAGACCGACACAGACCTCAACTTGCGGCTGCGGTCAAAGCCTTCGATGAGTAGCAAAAGCCGGTAAGCAGCACAACCGGTATCGCCGATACTCCTTTGCTTCTGCAACTACGATTCGATGAAATTTGTATTGCGCGTAGTCGTTGCAGCTGCAACCAGGCTTGGTGACGGCAAAGATTAAAGCGTGACAGTTGACTTGCAACGGGCTGCACTGCAATGTGAATCTGGCTGTAAAATGCAGGTGTGAATGACTGACATGACAAGGCATCTCAGCATTCAGCAAGACAAAGCGCGAGCTGCCTCTGCTTCTGACACGATCAACAGGGGACACAATACTCAGTGGATGCCTTGCTGATCTCGATTACCGAAGGTGTACAGGCTGAGTGATTGTCTGAAGTCTAGATTCAGTTGCCATGCTCGCCAGGTGATCAGATGGGAGGTTACTTTTCCAAGATCGGATCTGACCCTTATTACGCCAATTATGAGAAGTCCTTTCAGCGGTTGAAGAAGGACATTGATCGATTAAACGTAATCTCGGCTCTGCAGCAGCAGATGCTTGTCTGTCATTGCAAGTCTTCAAAGTGTGTGTGTGTTCTTCAGGTTCAGACAGAGACCAGACTTAAGACGAGAAAAGGTTTAGCGCATTTCATTGCTGTCTGGGGCACAGCGCTATTTGTAGTCATAGTGCTGTTTGCTGCATGGGTGAGTAGCGGCAGCGACACTGTTTTCAACACTGCACCTTTAAAGCAACAAATGACTCTAGGCAAAGGCCATCCATCTTGCAGGTATTGCGGCAACCAGAAGGCACATACACCCCACAGGAGCATGCTCTTCGCGTATCACCCATACTGATAGAACCTCTAAGTGCGTACAGCTTGCACTGCATCATACAATGGCTTTTGAAGATCAGAGACAAGCGACTTACCAGGCGTCTTAAATCATTGGACACAAAGATGAAGCGAATGATCCATGACTTGAAGGTGTGTTGATGGACTGATGCTATACCATGACCCATGCACCTTAGTTGGTTGTGCTTACCATTGTTTGAGGTGACCCTCGGGACTTGTTGCACCTGAAGTTGAACATGACGCTACAAACAAACATGCTTTGTATGCTTATTCTGCTTACCAATACTGGCACATGCACCACTGACTGCTTCTTGCAGGACTCCACCCGCTATGATAAGACACAGAAGCTCTTGGAAAAGTACGATCCTGAGTATGTGCCCAATTCTCCCAGTAGAGGCTTTTCAAACAGCACGCACTTTGCTCCACCCACGACACCTGGTTTGCGGCATCGACACATGTCCAACGTGCAAGCTCAGAGCAACCCCGGCATGATGAGTCCCCTGGCAGGTACTTGTCTCCCACACTTGCTGCAAGTCTTGCTGCTGGCCTCTGTACCCAGCAAGCAGACAGCTGACATGCAAACACTGGATTTAGTCAGCAAGGGCAGGCCTGGTAGCAAATTGTAACAAATTGCAACGCTGGTTGGTACAGGTCTACAGCGAGGCGTGGGGGCTGCTGGCTCCAGAGTCGTGCCTCTGCTGAGTTCTCTGGCAGGCATGGTTGGGGACAACCCAGCCTTGATTGAGGGCCTCAAGTAAGTCCTGTACCACATGTTTGAGGCATAAACTCAGCATCTGATACCTAATCATCGTCAAGCTGTGGACATCATCTAGTGATTGTGCCTCTCTGCTTTTTGTCCAAGCTCATTATGTGGCTTGCTTACAGTTTGATTTACCGCAGGAGGATACTGCATGGCTGTACCCGATCCTGATCATGTATGCTGAAGGCATATGCACAGTGCACTCTCACACCGGACTGTCAACATCGTCCATCAGTGCATGTGCATTACATAGTGTTCTCTGGCTTACCTTGCTTACTCAGTGCATGTAACTTGCAATGCAGAACTGCTCAATCTGAGGCTGAGAAGCTGAGGTCTCAGGTGGAGAAGCTGCAGCATGAGAATCGTATGCTGCGTATGCGCCTTGGCGAGGATGCACCCAAACAAGAACCTGTCACCCCTCGTATGCACCCAAGCCTCCTGCCCTCCAGTGTCTGTGCACAAGACCCCCATTCAGACCTGTTCCGTCTGTCACCAGTGCACATGATAACATGACATGTCTTGCCTCAGTACAGTTGTGTTGCACTCTGATTGAGTTAGGTGCTGCATGCTGCGTTCCTTACTTTGCAATGGCAACAAAGTATCATATCAGCTCTGCCACTGATGAGGGTCAAAGCAGAAATTTGGCTTGCTTCAGGGTCAGGTCCCAGCGGCATCGAAGCTTTCTCAGATAAAATGGGAGACATTAGTGCTGAGGCGCATCAGCAGCTTGCTGGCTCTTCAGATGAACCTGTGACCCCTTCAAAAGGCAGCATAGATAGTAATGACAGTAGGACAGGCCAGCAACAAACTGACCCTGCCGTAACAAGCATTGACAACACAGATAGCCATAGAGGAGAAAAGACAGTTCGAAAGCGAAAGTAAGCAAATGCCAGAGCTTTGCTAAGAGTAGATCTCCGTGCGGGTGGAGCAACTCCATATCAGAAGTGTGACATACAGTGGTCGGTCTCAATGTCTTCTGAAGAAGTCATGCTGGCATCCTTGTGTCATCATGCAATCGCCTGATTAAATCAGCGACTGAAAGCAGAATCTTGAAGTGACTTTGCTCCACACCTCCCTTCTTGCTTCACGGTCAGAGTACACCTCTTTTATCCTGCAACAAACAAATACAGAGTACACGATTTGGAGCAACACAGAAGAGGTACTTGAAATCTCTTAGCCAAATGGCTTCGGAGCCTTTCGAAGCTTTTCAACATTTCTCTTCTGTGTGTGCAACAGGACTCGCTTATGTAACTACTCAAGTGCTTTGTCCCAGTGCATGAGCTTGTTCCTGCAGCGTCCTACAAGCTCAGCCGTGCGAGCGGTTTCTGAGGACTCATGCGCCCAGCGTCACGACCGCCTCGCGCGGTTCCAATGGTTGCTGCAGGAGTCAAGTCAGGTATGCTGCACAAGTCACTTTGCCTGCCGATTCGTCATACAGCACGCAAAGTACGGGTCAACACGTACCCCTCATGGAGACAGCAACACTGCTGTGTCCTTGCAAAAGTGGTGCACTGTGCCAACTGGTGTCAGCATTGATCTTTGGAACCTGACTAGCAGAGACCCAGTGTCCATAAAGCACGAATGGTAATAGTGTCTGCCTTGCATGCTGCAGTCAGGAGAGAATACGGACAGGCACACCCTGCGGCTTTGGCTCATTAGTGCTGCTTCAAAAATTGAGGAAGTTCAGCCCTCCAGAACCTGGGGACGGCTAGAGCCTTTGCTGCAAACTGGCAACGACTCCAGTGACACAAATCAGCCTTTTGGCATCTATCTGCTGCAGCTTGTCTGTGATGTTGAGCCCACCAAGGTAAAGGTTTTTGGCGAACTCTGCAGTGCTGCTTCACAGTCGTTTCTGGCATAATCTGATTTCAACCAGATACAATGTGAGACAAGAACTGTGTCTGCAGGTTGGGCGCCTCCTTGCACATCATCCAAGAATCATCCGACATTTCTTCAGAGGTAAAAGGCTTGTACAAAGTCTTCTTGTGGTTGAATCACAAATCACTATCTGTCTGCCATAAGCTGTTGCAACTAGTCCTGGAAGGATCTAAACACCCTTGCTGTTGCAGATCATCCTCAGCACATAACTACTTGGTTCCAGAGCTCATATGTGGGAAGCATTTCAGAATTCAGGAATGGCGCCAAGGCCTTGGCGCAATATGCCTTGCTACACAGAGCGGAGGTACGCTTGCCAGCATGGAACACACCCACATCCTCATCATTCAGCACTCTGGATAGCAGCCCGTTGAATGCTCTCAACCAAGACACATAAGACTTTGCAATGTGATTCAGATTGTAGCTTGGTCCTTGCACAATGGGTAACACCCTTTGTATTCCATTTGTCCTGTTTATGCATGGTTTCAAACACATGCCAGCAATTCTGTGTAACCAATTTTCATACTTGCCATGCATCTGAGAACTGGTGACATGCACTTGTATGTATGATTCATTACTTGCATGGCCTGCACTACCCAAAACTTTGCGCAAATTTACAGCAAAGAGCCATATGCCATGTGAATGCAGATGTGGGATTTGCTGGTGTGGCAAGGCAAGCACCCTCAGGCGCCAGTGGCTGTTGCAGCTAAGCCTTACTACTTCAGTGAGTTGAACATCCACCAGAGCATGCTCAACATCCTGAAGCATCACCCACAGTTCTTCACCTCACATCAGATGGCTGACACAGTCAAGAGTGGAGACATCCTGGCTCTTGACCAAAACCACTTCTGTGAGGTATGAGCAGTTTGTGATGTTGTTTCTGGCTTGAATCCTGATGCGCGGAGTCCATCAAAGTGAGCCATTAAGCAATTGCATTCCATGATGCATCTGCCTATACGCTAAACAGAGAGATAGCTGCAGTCTCTCACTTAATTATTGACCCCTTTCATGCAGGAGCTGTACAATCTGCTTGTTGACGACGCAGAAGACCTGCTGGATGCCATCAAGAGTGCTGTAACGCAGCAGCCATTCCAGCTGATCTGCCAGCGGCTGCTGCACCACCTTGATGATGACAAACTTCTGGATTTCCTCTCAGGCATACTTGGCCAGTCCCACAGCCAGCATCAGCTTCAGCAGCTTGTGTCAGCCAACAGCTTTGGCCCAGTCTCCTCACCAGGAGGAACAGCTGCTTGGGTGACAAACCAGCTTGAGCAGTGCCTGCAGCTCATCATCTTTGGTTGCATTCGGTGGAGAGATCTCGGGAGCTTGTCAACACATGCAGCACTGGCCTTCCGGTTCCAGCAACTACACACCAGCTGGCAAGGCTCTGGCAAGCTGCAGGTACTGCTGCAATGAATTGAAGCTACGCTGTCAAGCTTGCTGCATGCATGCAAAGGTCATGCATACATACTGTCTTGAACTACATACAAAACAAACATGTCAAGCAAGGGTGATGCATACGTCACCCTGTCCTACCAGCAGATTTGTACAATCTTGACAGTTGTCTTGAAATGCCATTCCATTGCATCATGTCCACAATATTTCTGATCAATGGCAGGATGCTGCTTGCAGTGACACAGGCAGACATGCCAATTCTGTGCAGTCTACTTGACTGATTGTGGCATGCAGGACATCTACAATGCAGCTCAGTGGATCTGCAGCGCAGAGGCGACACCTGTACATTGGGCATTGCTGAAGTTCAATGCACGGGATTCAATCAATACTATGTATCAGGATACGCTGCATACCTTGTGGGCATTGCAATATATCACACAGCACTTGTCGAGCCACTCTGATGAACAGCAAATAGTTTTCTTGGCAGATGCTGGCATTCATGCTACAATGTTGTCTTCTGGTCAGCACTCCATTCTTCGGCCCTCAAAGAAGCGCAGATCCCACAAGCACAAGCGACGAAAGAGCCATAAGAAGAGTAGAAAAAGCAGAGAGATGTTGCCTTCATCTGGAGAGGAAAGCTTGAGTGACAAGGACCTCGGCATCATGACCCCTGATGCTGACGATAGAATGCCACAGGCAGCAGGGAACTGGCTGCTTGATATGGGAAGGCCTGAATCGAGTCAAGTGCAAACTTCTGCACAGGGTCTTCCAGCGGTGCTGCTGCACCAAGCGCTATCAGGCTGGACTGAGTACTGCTTTACCTTTTTATGATACATAGCTGTGCCTGCTGTAGCAAGTAGTCAAACATGACACCTGCTGTTGATTCTAATTGCAGAAAAGATGTGACAGAACATTATTGGTGCTATATGCTTCATGAAATTTGACTGATTGACAGACGTTGCAACAGTTTCTCATAACTAAAGTTGTGATGCTGACAGTGTGACAGAAAGCTGTCAGAAGCTGGACCGTAGCAGTATACTATGCTGAACACAGGTAAATTCAGGCCTAGATCTACAGCAGGACCCATGGCCCAGCCAGGTTATGATGTGCTAAAAGCTATTCTGAGATGTGTAGAACAAGACAGTCAGCTAGGTCAAATGCAGCAGTCACGCAGCAAAACGACCAGTCACTAGGGTGAGACTCATGGCCTAAAAGCAGGGACAGGTTGGCCCTGACAGCTGCCTGGTGTCATGGGGCAGGTCTGAGTTGCTGCTGACTCATGCACGCTGGGAATTCAGACGGGGTGCAACACTCTCTATATGCTGGCTAGAGAGTCAGCCTTGGTGGCAGCCACAGTCACTGCATTCATGAAAGCAGCGCGCACACCGGCCTTCTCTAGCTCATGTACTCCAGCAATTGTAGTCCCTGCACCAAGGATGAAATCCCATGTCAAGCTATCTATTGACGGACATTGCAACAATGCACAGCACCCTCAAACAGACATGCCAAGGCAGCACGTTGAGAGGGAATTCATGTTATGGCGAAAGTTGTGACAGGCAGCGCACCTGCAGGGGAAGTGACCATATCTTTGAGCTGTCCTGGGTGTTTGCCAGTTTGCAACACCATCTTTGCAGAGCCAAATACAGTCTGGGCAGCTAGTTGCTGAGCAATGTCTCGTGGTAGACCTGCTTTGACACCTCCATCAGCCATAGCTTCAATCATGACAAAGACATAAGCTGGGCCACTGCCGCTCAGGCCAGTCACTGCGCTCAGTAGTTTCTCATCCACAACACAGCAGAAGCCAACAGCGCTGAACAGGGTTTTGATAATTTTGCTGTCTTCTTCTGTGGCTCTGCCTCCAAGACACATGGCAGATGCCACCTCTCCCACTAGACATGGGGTGTTTGGCATCACTCTGATTATCTTTTTGTCTTCTCCCGCTGCATCCTGTGTTTGTGCATGTGTGTCTTGTGTGTGTGAAGTCAATACAAGCGCGACGAGATTGACGCTTGGCTGAAGCTAAATCTTGTCAGGTTTGGGTGACAGCATACCTTCATGACAGATAGAGGAATTCCAGCTGCTATGGACACCATTATGTGTCTGCCAGTCAGGTGTGGTTTCATCTCCTTGATCACTACACCCACATACTGTGGCTTGACAGATATGAAGATGATGTCAACGTTCTGGGCAATCTGCATTGGTGAAACGGCATGACTGTGCTTGCCTATGCGAGTACTAGGTTGCAGGTCAGGAAGCGGGACAAGTCGACAGTGGCACGGACAGCAATGTAGCTGCTTCTTACCTCAGGCCCGTCTTTCACAGCATTGGCTCCGAATTCGGTAAACACATCCATTCGAGACTTTGAAGGGTCACAACACCATATGTCACTTGACTCTATGACTTTCTTATCCACGAAACCCCTGGCAAGGGCTTCTGCCATGGCTCCAGCACCTACAAAGCCCACCTTCTTCCCGTCAATTTTGGACGGCATGACTGCTGTTGACAAAAAGGTCCAACGGAACACAAGACACGGAAGCAAATAGCGTCGCAAAATGATACTCGCACAAGCTGCGACTTGAAATTGCAGCTTCACGTGCAGCACATGATCAGTGACTAAGCTCAGCTGGCCTGCTGTTGCAGATGAATCATCTGAGATAATTCATGAACGTCCAGTTCGTGAGCCGCTTCGGCAACGGTGTACTGATGGATCTTTCGCACAGCAGGACCACATGCAGGTTTTCAACATTGCATTGAATTGTTTGATCCCCTGAAGAGACGTGACTTCTGTCTTTTTGAGTCTGTGATCACATGATCATGAACAGGATCGCTGGCTGGCCAAAGCATTGCAATATTTCTGTCTCTCTCTCAGGCACTCCATCTGTGTTGTTACGCAACTTTGCAGTAGACCGTTGAAGCGCATGCTAACTTATCATGTGTCGACTGAATCTGAGACAGTCAATACACTTGAAAGCAAGGCAGAAAGTCATTGTTCCATTGTGTTGAAGTGCATTGCGCCTTAGCATACTGATCCTTTGACAGAGCTTCACAGCACGGTCATCAGCAGCCAAGCCCCACAGACAGCAGAAATGCTCATGCTCAGTGTCACTGCACCGCTTTCTGCATCACACAGCTGTGTCAAATTACGCTCGTATAGCAGCACTGCCTTCTGCAGAACAGCACTGCAGCTAGGAAAACTCGTTGGTGTATCACTGCAAGCAACAGCGCACGCCATGCTTTCTTGTCAATGCGGCCAAGAGTATTTAGGTATGACAAAACCATGCAGTTTGAGTGAGAACAGACATGCGATAGTTGCCGTACTTGGGTTGGCGACTGTGCTTGGCTTGACAGAGCTGGCATCCACAGCGACGGCACCAAAGCTCGTCCCAAAGATGCTTGATGATGCTGTGCCACTTGTCATGGCTGTCTGATAAGCAGCTGCACTGTTGGAGTTGCCATTCAGGAAGACCACTGTGCTGGCCACCTTGACTGACCCCGCAGAGATGCTGTCAATGCTCACTTGGACTGGACTCCCTGACAGCTTCTCAATGTTTGTCTCTAAGGTCGTGATGAACTGCAACACAATCACATATCATGTTGGCCTGGCTTGTTCCTGTACAGACACACACATGCATGACACAACCAAGTATTCCTCTTCCCATGCCTTGTGCATGCATGTCTGCATGCATCAGCAACACAGAATTTGAGAGCTGCTCATCAACACGTCTGGGTGCAGCAGGTATGACATACAGGAGGATGGGCTACCTGCTGCTGCACATCTTTGGTGAAGCTGTCAACAGTGTATGCACTGAGTGTCTGGCTAGCTGACACAGCAGGGACCACTGGTGCGCTTGAAGGCGTGTCAGACACCTGAGACAGACATATCAGCTGAAAAGGTTGAGCACATGTGGACCTATACAGGTCTCTTTATGGTCTATTGCACATAGAGAGGGTGAGGACAACAGGCTAAGAATTTGCTGAGCCATCACAGCAGGTTCAAAGAAAAGAACAGTAGGACAACAAGGTCACACAGTGGCTGGCTACGACAGCAGGCAGAAAGTATGCGTCTGTAGAAGGCAGACAGCTGCAGGCTTGTCTGGTCAAGACAACAAGCAAGACCTGGCAGCCTTTTTCGGGGTGGTCAATGCATTGCTTGCGTCTTGTGTGCAACACTGCAAGGCTTACCGGAGGTGGTGGAGGTGGGGGAGGTGATGGTGGTGCCGGTGGTGAGGCAGCTGCCACTGGCGAAGTCTCAGGTGAGACTTCTGGTGAAATTTCTGGAGACACCTCTGGAGACGGCGACGCACTGTTAAGGCCTGCATCTGCACATGGAGTATCAGTCAATTGCCAACTGCTCTTATAGCATGCCCACAAACCCATTGGTCACTAATAGCACATTGCTGTAATCTGAATGCTGACCCTACGTTTGCACATTGCTTTAACCTGAATGCTGGTCTATGTTTGCATACCCCCACATCTGGCATGCATGCTTACCTACAGACACCACGGATGAGACAGTGATTGATTCAACAATGACTGGTCCAAAGCTTGCTCCATAAAGGACTGAAGTGTTGTTGCCTGAGGCCAGAGATGCATATGTCATGGCATCGCTGACGTCACCATCCAGGAACAAGATGTCGGTGGTCACAACTACAGATCCTGAAATGTAGCTGGTGATCACCACCTTGACTGCACCAGCAGTTGCTGCTGATATACTCTGCTCCAAGGTACTCACCAGCTGCAACACCGAGACCATGCTGATTGATCAGCATGTGCGAACCTTACCATTGCTTTTGCACAATGTGCAATAAGGTCTTATCCCATAGATTGCTGCAAGCTGACTTTGTCAATATGCCTGCAGTAACAAACTGCTCACCTGTAGCCGCACGCTAGCTGTGAAGGTGCTCAGAATGTAGGCTGTGAACAGTTGCACAGTCTTTGCCATGGGAATGACTTTCAGGGTAGACGGTGCCTTGGTGGCTTGTGGAGTGACAGCAGGTACAGCACCCTGCAGCAACATGGTCACTGAGTCATCACACAGGCAACCGGTGATGCCTGACAGACAGCATCAGGCATCACCACCCACAGAGAGGGTTTCATTGCCTGTCAACTGACTTGACAGCTTTGATGGCTGAATGTGATCACATGGGTTTGTCCCTCATTGGTGGATGTGCACACGGTATTGTCAGCTGCCCAAGTGCCTGGAATCAGCATGTAGATATGCTAGACTTTGAAGCATACCTGATCATGAGCTGAAATTTTGAATCACAGCTATGATCTGGCATCTTACCATAGTGGGAGACGCAGGGGCAGGTTCTTGCAGTGGGCTAGGCAGGGTGACCGCGCCCAAGGGAGCCATGGCAAGTGCACTGCACTCATACTCTTCACAGGTGCTGCCATCAATGCAGTCCTCTGCATATGCAGCAACACACAGCTGGTCTTGACACATTGCTACAGCAGCTGAGCACTTCGTGGCACAAATGCAAGTCACCTTGCTTGCCTGCCTCCAGCTTACTAAAGTTGTTTATTCTTTACACCGACATTGGCCGCACTGCATCTGGCTGTGCATGTATTTTGCTAGGCAGGCAGAGCAAAGCAAGCAGTGACTGACCTGGGGCGGCACATGGCTCGCCAGGGCCAGATGGGGCCCCACACACCTCACTCGAGAGACACACAAAGATTGGATCGCAGTCGGCTGCAGGGCAGTGAGTTGAGTCAAAAACGCTGCCCCATTAGCACCAGCACATGGTTCTGAGGTTGCAGGGATGCAAACCATGACAGCCTAGAGTGATTGCAATGCCAGGGGCATACACGTATGTCTGTGCAAGCATTCATTCATGTTAGGCGGCACGGCCAAATTTTGGGATGAGCAATGGCAGCAGCACAGGCAAGCTTCAGGGCCGCCTCAAGCATGCGCTGGACCAGTTCGAATTTCACCTGAGCTGTAGCAGTAGCTCCCAGGACCTTGAGGAGTCTGGCAGGACTGAAACGCAGAGCAGATAAAGCCATTGCCGCAATCAGCTGTACCCAACATGGACATGTTGAGCAGAGCACACAACAGTAGTTTTGACTTTCATATGCGGTCAGACAGGTAGGGTGGCTTGTGCATGTTGCACTTGAGCTTGCCTGGATTGAAGCGTGCAAGCCAGCAACTATTGCATGCATACGGCGCAGTATCAGCCTTGGTTATGTAATGATAGACGCATGGGCATTGTGATGCCAGAATAGTGGGCTTGACACAAGACAATAGTAGATGACATGCATACAGCAAGGTCAGGATGAGCAGCAGACAACTGTGAGCAGGTTGAAGTGCGTGCAAGCTTGATGTGAGGGCAAGCTCACCGTTTACTGTGCAGCTGGCTCCATCATCTATAACAATGCATTTGTTCTGAGCACACTGATCATGAAGCTCACAATCCGCTGCAGCAGCAAATCCACGCTGAAGTGTCTGCCAATTTGACATGGCAAATGACGGTTATTCACAAAGTCACAAGCGATTACAACACAAGCAACTGCAGGAGGGAATGTGGTCCTTACCACTTGTTGTGCATGCACCTCCAGCAGCTTTGCCCACAGCGCACACGTCAGCATGATTACATACCAACCCTGCTGCGCAGTCATCTGCAACAGCACAGCATCTGTGTCCAACTGACTGCTACCAAGAAGTTAATCTACCTGCTTTGCACAAGGCCAAGCCAAAAGGGGTTCGGCTGTGCTTATGGAAGCTGCCAAAGAGCTGTAGAAAGTGTCTTACCATTGCCCTGGCAACTCTCGCCAGCTGTCAACCCCACGGCACAGACATATGAGGAATCGCATACAGAAGATGGGCTGCAGTCTCCTGCACGCAAAGCCAACCATGTTGACGCTACAGCACACCACGCATCATGCCAGGTGTTGCTCAGCAAGCATTCCCAGCACAGCAACCAGACTCACCATTGCTTGCAGGAACACCCACGTTAGTCAGATCAGTCATGCTTAGCAGTGACAAAATACATGATACGCTGCTGTTTGCAAAAGGACACATGCATTTTTCACCACACATGGTACCTGACTCTTGACAGGCTTCACCATCAGCCAGAGGCAGCGTACATATCTGACTTGAGTTGCAGACATAGCTGACTGGCGCCTCAACACAATCAGCTGCAGCTCACATTTCTGGTGCGTTAGCTAGCTTGTTGAGTCAGCAATGGCAATGGCTGAGCTACAATGTTGGCAAGGCTTCTGACATCTGAGCTTGCCACACACCACAAGGTTGCATCAACACAGTGCTGTCTTACCTGATCCACTGCATGATTGCCCGGGAGCAATGGGCACCTGACAATTGCCACCAAAGTTGCAAACAAAGCCATTTCCACAGTTGTCTGCAGTTCCACACAGCTCAGCGGAAAGGTCAAGCAACATCGTACGTTGTCAGGAAGCCACAGGGCAGCCAGCTGCTTGGTACAAGCAACAAGCATTCTCTCTCTGGCAGTCCCTGAGAGGTGCATAGTCAAGACATGCCATCTCAATCCAGAATACAGCTCTCCTGTGCAGCAAGTTTATCAGGCAGATTGTTTCTTCACCTGTTGTCACGCAGCTGGCGTTGTTGGTAACAGCAGCACACACATTACCATTGCAGTCTGCTTGCAGAATGCAGTCGTCTGCAAGCAGCACAAAAGCTTTCTTTAGGGGAACATCAGAAGCAGCATCAAATAGCAAAGTTGCATGCATGTTATAGCGTGCATGACATCCTGCAGTTTGTGCAACCACTCGCAAACCATGTGGGGATGGACTGATTGGTCAGCTCTCACCAGTTGTGGTACAGCTACTGCTGATGGCCTTTCCAACAGCGCACATGCCACTGTGATCACACACCAACCCATTTGTGCAATCGCCTGCATAGACAGATGGATGCTTGGAAGGTTTAGACAGAGAGTGTTGCTGTTGTGGCTGACTTTGGACAACAACCTGGGGTCATAGACAACAGATTCCAGTCAGACTGAACGAATAGGTAGAGGCTGGCAGGCTGTTGTGGCCACTGACAACGAGGTCATCAACAATGGTGCTCTACTGAAGCGACCAAAGCCAATGCTTCACTTCATTATGCAAGCTAAAGCAGCAGTCAAACAGAGCAGTCAAACAGAGCATGAATATTGAGGTAAGTGGAAGTACCTTGACCACTTCCTTGACATTTGCCACCGGCAGCAATAGGCACGGCGCACACATATGCTGAGTTGCATACAGACGAGGAGCTGCAATCAGCTGCAGTAGACAAAGAGCGTGTCATGAGCACATCAGAGGCATCTGGAAACTAGTAAGCAGCAGCAGCAGCAGCAGCAGAGACAACTGAGATGTTCTGACAAGCACCACGACCAGCATGGACTCACCTGATGAGATGCAGGAGGAGCCATCAGGTAAAGGGGCAGCGCACTGTTGGGAAGAGCTACACTGGAAGGCTGCTGCACAGTCAGCTGCAGTAGACAGAAAGCTGTCTTTGTGTATCAGCAAGCACACCGCCCGGTCAAAGCTGATACATTCACGGAGTGAACAACAAGTCAGTCGTGTCTGATGCAATCAGTAATTATGTATCGTCTGTTTCTTGTGCATCAGGCTGTCTGGACTCTCTGGGAAGGTGTCAATACGGAACAAGACAAGGGTACCTGTTCCATTGCAGTAGCCAGAGGGCTTGACTGGTAGACTGCACAAACCGGAAGCATTGCAAATGTAGCCATTGCTGCAGTCATCTGCAGAAGCACAACAGTTTCTGTTTGCTGTTAACAACGTTGACTATCACAGTCATGATCAGCAGTACAAAGGAATGGTACCTGATGAGGTGCACTCAGCCTCTGGAGCCACAGCTGCGCATTTTGCGCTTGTACAACGGTCTTGGAGAACACAATCAGCTGCAAACACAAGGCTTACTGAGTTCCTTGCTGAAACCAAGCATGGCACGGCATTCATACAGGCACAAATCTAGAAGCAAGTAGACTGATCTGGGATACGGAGAATTGTCCAGCAATACCAGTTGTTTGACAGCTGTTGCCTGCTGTCACACCAGCAGCACATTTGGAATGCGAGTCGCAGACTGATGCTCTGTCACAGTCACCTACATCAAAGGAAGTTATGAGCATCTCACTTGCTCAGCTTGGCCAGGCCAAAGAGCTGGGCTTGCACATATACATGGGCATGGCGTGACACAACTCATTCAACATCTTGTCAACTTCACACGATATGCTTTGTTGGGTCACAGCATGTCTACCCTACAAGGCTGTGTGTTGATCAGGCTGCTTGCAATGCCTTTGGATGACATGTTCCTGCATAGATGACAAGACCTACCATTGGCGATGCAGTCGCTGCCCACTGGCAGAGGCGGTCCACATGTATAGTTAGCATTGCACGTCGAGCCAATGAGGCAGTCAGCTGCAAGCATCAAATCCATGGTGCTTAGACAGCGCATTTTGCATCAGTAGGTTTTCATATGACTTCACTGCATGGCAAAAGCAGACACAGCTCCAACCTTGGTATAGTCAGCAACGCTGACTGGCCAAACAGCAAGCATGGTGATAAAAGGATAACATCATTGCATGGCGAGCAGCAATTAGTCTGCCACCAATGCAATCGTAATCTGGCTGATGCATCATCAGTCTAGCTTGCAAGTTGTGTTGAGAGACATGCAGCTGCGCTCAGATCTGCCTGGCGTTGTTTGCCTTACCTGATGCTGCACAGTAATCTTCATCAGAGACAGGAACATCGCAGATGTTAGCTGAGCTGCACACTAAATCAATGGCACATGGATCGGCGGTATCTGCATAGCAGGCCACATCTTCAGGTCCAAGATGTTGGAAGTCATGACCTGTTACGAGCCGGCTGTAGTATGTACACATATGGTAAGCCAAGGCTGCACTGTCGTGCCAGCGTAAGCAATGGGAGGATATCGCCAAAGGTGCACTGCACATCGTTGTTGACAAGGAGCATTCAAGTGGGGTTTGTGTCAGCGAGAAAGGCAATAGGCGTAGCATGCATTACATGAGCTTGTTGGCTTGCCATCAAGTTCTTTGGCTGGCACAGCTTGGGCTCAGCCAGTGCATGCATGCATGAGTGCAGCCATGCATGCAGCAGCTACTTGGCACATGCTTGCTTGTGTTGCAGACCTTGTTGAAGTTGATGTTGCGTACCTGAGGAGTCACAGCTGGAGCCATATACAATGGGACGTATGCAGATGCCATCTTGGCAAATGTGGAGGCCACACTCATCTGCAGCAGGCATGAGATTGTGTCCTACTGGCAAGGCTGTGGTCTTTACTGGATTGCAAGGCAGTCAGCATCAGGCTTGTGCATACAACATCCAGTGTTTTGGAAAAGCCCATCTTGCAGCATGATGCAGACGCTTTGTGAGGTGAAATGCCAGACATGTAGTACAATCCACACAGTAATACATTGCCGTGTGCAGGCCTCACCATCCTGACTGCAGCTGCTCCCAGGATGAAGAGGAAGGGCGCAAGCTCCAGCGGCATTGCAGTCATAACCATTACCACAATCAGCTGCAGCCACCCACTCTTGCAGTCGGTGAGTCACGCAGCAACAAGCAGCATTCTGGTGTGTGTTTCAAAGGTTTTGACGGCAAGAACACGCCAAAACGAGGCAAAGCAGGTCACGCAGCGCAAGCATGCCAAGCCACTGTCGCATGCAGAGTGGCAACATGCAATAGATGAGGCTCCTCAAGCACAAACTAAATGCTGATCTGCCATGTACCTGATGATGCACAAACTGCACCGTCAGCAACAGGAGTGCAAACTCCGCTGCTGCATACACTCTGCTCAACACAGCTTTCTGCATTGACACAGCAAGCTCAGGCCTCAACATCTCTGTAAATGTAACACAAGAAGGTCCACACCTTGTTCCCAAGCAGCTTTGCTGGACTGCGACAGTGCATACATTGCTGACCTGTTGTGTCACAGTTGCCGCCATTGGGGATACCAACCACACATTGAGTGATGTTTTGTGTCACATTCACGCAGTTGCTGCTGGTAGTGGTGCTGGCAAAACACTCAATTCCAATGACATTGGAGGAGGAGTTGCACACCATGTCGGAGCCCACACAGTCAACTGCATAATCAAAGATTGATTTGTCTCAGTCGAAGGAGTCAACTTATAGTGCACATGAGCTGCATACAGTACTGGATGACAGCGCTCAGAACTGAGTGACTCAGTATGAGTACTGAGTGACCATACTCAACGACCATATGACTCAATGAATATGACTTACACAGTGTTGTACAGCCCTCTTGAGAGTTGTATAGTCCATGGTCACATATGTAATCGGATCCACATATGTAGGGCATAAGACAGTCGCCTGCAAGAACCCAAACTTTGCCATTATTTGGAATGGGTCATTAACAGCGGCACCTGATCACAACATACCTGTCGAGTTGCAGAGCATGGGCTCATAACCATAATCAAACAAGTCCACCAAGTCACATTTCTGATCTGACCCACACTCATAATTGAAGGCGCAGTCCGCTGCACAGAAGTGTCACCCACCTCAGTGTAAGGTCACAGTACTGACCAGACTTGTTCTGGACAAAGCAGCAATCATAGTTGAGAAGGCGCTGCAGCTGCTGCCTCACCTGACCCTGTGCAGTTCCCGCCAGCAGGCACTGGTAAGGCACATTCACCGTCCACATTGCAAGTGTAGCCATTCCCACAATCAGCTGCGCCAAGCACCCAGCAAGTCAGAGGGCAGACTGATTACTTGCATGCCATATTGCACATCACACACAGCTCAAGGCCTGAGACAGAGTACACCTAGCTCAGCTTTGACAGTATGCAATACACGCGTACGCAGCCGTACCTGTCGTGGAGCAAGCAGCATCTTCAGCCACTGGAGCACAAGCGCCGTTGCTGCACACATCTTGTACTGTGCATTGAGCTGCAGCAGGCGACATGTATGACTGTTGTTTGACTGCAGACCAAAATCAGGAACAGCAGTCTGATGCAGCGCCAGCTATTGTATGACTGAATGTACAGCTTTACCAGTTCTGTTGCAGGCGCTGCCAGTGCTCAGCCCGGTTGAACACAGAGCGTAACGAAACCAGTCTTGATAGTTACAGACCAGCCCGGCCGCACAATCACCTGCAGGCACTAGCAGTATGAGCAGAATTGGGGACCTCTGTAAATTCAAGATTGCATGACGTGCAACATCAAACTCAGAACGAAACATAGTACTACTTTGCTGTGACAAGACAAGCTGTTTGGCAGTTTGACCGTGCTTATTGAGGAGCAGACATACCACTGCCTCTGCAATTGCTCCCTGCCCAGAAGGGAAAGCTGCAGATATACTCTGTATTACAAACCCAGCGTCCAAGACAATCAGCTGCAGTAACAACAGCACAACCTCAGCTTGTGTACATGTATGTGCTTTGTATAACAATGGCGGCATGCCATCCAAGGAGGATACTGAGACAGCTAGAAACAAGGTCAAACAAGCAGGGTTTTGACAGCAAGTCAACACCCTTGCAACCAGAGCTGGATAGTCAGATACCATCTGTGGCACAAGCAGTGTCATACTCCTGTATGGTTGTGCACACTCCAGCAGTGCTACAGTAGTCAGCATAGAGAGTGCAATCAGCTGCAAAACAACACAAAAGTGGTCAGGGATAGTATATTCAACAGTGTTGGCAAAATTGGAGGAGCAGCTGTGTCATCGATAGTTTTGCCAGCTGGCTTGAAGCAAGGCAGCAGTATTGCTTCTGCCGAGAAGCTGATAGACATGCGTGAAAAGTCTTTGCATAAGATAATTCTGAGAGGCTGGTAGCTACATATAGGTTCACTTCACCTACCAGTACTGGAGCAAGTACCACCAGTATTCACGGAACTGGGTGTGCCTGCTGTAAGCAGCGACCTGTGACTGTTGTCATCTGCAGAGACAAGAGCCCGCTGGGTGCCGATAAAAGGTCAAACGTTGAAAGCTTGTCCTGCGACTGCACAGTTCAAGGCAACGGGCAGCAAAGTCAAAATCATTACCCGACGCAACAGCCTCGCGCATAAGCGATGCCTGCAACAGTAGCAACTCAGTAGCTGCAGGTCATACTGATCAGAGTCAAGCTTGCAAGACTCGTACAACAGACAAAAGCACATGAAGCCTCACCATCAATACAGCTACGTGCAATGTGCTGCGTTTGCTGATGCACGGCTGCATCTTGTCGGCTGATGTCACACTGAACGCGCGCAGCATATGTCGAGACGTTTCGGAATGTGAACAGTCGCTTTTAAGGGCCCCCCGCCCCCCCCCATCCCCAAGGACCCCACTAACCGCCCTCATTGGCGCCATTCCTGATCATGACTGTGCTGCGCTAAGGCGACCGGCGAATATTGTAAGGGATGCCATACCGTCCCGAGGAACCAAAGGGCTTTTGAAGGCGTGCGTTGTTGTGATGAGGATAATGTGCCAAGATTCCAGTTCGCCCAAGGTGCCATTAGGTCAAAATGCTGATCAACTTTGCCAACTGTACGTGAAGCGAATGTCGGGCTGGTATGCACGGGTGTTGTACGCAAGACATGTCAGCCGCAAACGTAAGACATGGCAGGACGGCTTCATGTCAATGAACAAGCAAGGTGACACCAGACGTTCTGCTAAGCTGTATGACGAGTCTGGTTTACTCGTTGCAAAGGGCCATGTGCCAGCATCTGAGGAGTTGACTACTACATCAGAAGGTATGTGCAACAAACCGCCTGGGTGCACCTCAATTAGCGTTTGCTGTTTGGCTAGCAAACACAATTTCTTGCCAGCAGGTATATCTGCTTTTGAGGGCTGGATCGTCAACATTGACTCAGAGTGCCTACTTCAAAATCTTCCTGGCCAGTCACACATTTCTGACAGTTTGCAAATGCCAGTCCAGCCTGCTCAGCACAGCACTCTTGTGCAAAAGCCGGCTATGGCACAGCAGCCATGCAAGTGGAAGTCAAACTTCCAGAAGCCTAGAGCAGCCAAGGCATTGCCATGTGATGCTGCAGTGGCGCCCTACAATACACAAGACAACATTGCCAAACATCCCTCTAACTTCATTGGCAAGTCACCAAGTTGCATCAAGCAAGCTGCAGCAAAGCAGTCCGCGCAGACAAGCTCAGTGCCAAAACGATCAGGTCTGGGTCATGGCCTCGTTGCATACTCTCATGAATAGGTTTGGCTGCATTCGACGTAAGGGTTTTGCTTTGCAGATGATGAGATCCTTGGTCTCCTGAGCAGCTTTGACACCCAGTCACCACAGCATGCTGAGGTACCACCACTGGAAACTCTGACAATCCCTAGACTAGCATGTTTTGGTTGTGAACATGATGTGAGTGCAAAATCTATGTCTGATACAGGCTATCCACACCCAAGACCTGGCTGGGCCAAGTAACAAACACAGAAAACTGCAGCACAATCCAGGTGGAGTAGCCAAAAGCAGCGCAGATTGTGTCAAGCTGGAGCATCAGCCACGGCACCATCAGCACAGCAAGTGGGAAGAGTTCACAGAGCCCAACAACCATGCTGTGTCCCAATTGCCTGAGGCTGACAGTGGCTTCTGTACTGCTCTTGGGGGATTGCCAGAAGTCTTAACACTAGAGCCAGACGTTGGGCCGACTGCAGGAGCTGCACTTGCAAGGTGTCTGAGCTCAGATCGTCATGACAATTCAGTGCATCCTGAGCATTGGCCCAACATGGCACATGAAAGTGCTCCAGGGTCTTCTGGAAAAGAGCCTGCAGGCGCAATGACTGATTCAACAAATAAGCCTGAGAAGATGCAGAGCCATACAAGCCCTTGGCATCAGCCCACTCACTCCAGAAGCAACACTCAAGCCAATCACACCCTGCCCCAGTTCAAAGTGCCTGTTCTGGGTAAGCATAAGGGCTTCAAAGCACCGGCAATGGTGCCTGGTCACCAGCCAAGCCAGCCTCAGCTCAGATCTTCAGACACTCAAACGCCACATGTCAAGGCAGTGCAGGCAGCACAGACATGGCAGAGTGGCAGTCAGCCAGCTTTTGTCTTTTGTGGCCCTGACGCAGAGCCTGCAGTGCGGCATGCTGTCATACCTACTTCCTTTGCCAGCCTACATGCCTACAAGCAAGCTTGGTGTGCTGCCGTGACAGAGGAGATCAATATCAGGTACAGCCCTGCAGGAGTTGACAGCTGCTCCCAATGTGTTTTGCCAGACACATGACAGCATAGCCATATGCTTACTTTCAAAATGTGCATAGCCTCTGCTGTTCTGGCAGGTGCATGTGTTGATGACTGTCAAGAGTGCCTCCTTGTGGCGCAGCCACATTGAGTATAGGCTATGCTCCTGTCCAAATGCCTTGCTGATTTGCAGGCTTGTAGGCTTGGCAAAAGACTTCCATACAGCTGTGCAGCACCAGGCACAGAGCATGCAGAAGGTATGATGTCAATGCCTGATAGCTACTGCACATGCAGCCAAATACTGCCGTTCTGTATCACACTGCTGTGCAGCAGCCATTGCATGTAAGACCACAGCATGATGTGTACTCGCTTCAGGCATCTTGACATGTTGCCTCTTTTCAGGGTGGAGTGGCTGTTCAAGTACGTCCAAGACCAGCTGACCTAGAGAAAGCCTTGAGGTCACGCAAGATTGCTTACTACAGCCAATGTGACCTGTTGGTGTTCCAGCAGCATAAATCAGGTGCACACTACTTCAAGGGAGGGCATGGGAAGGGCAGATTCAAGAAGAGCAAAGCTGACGACTCGTCAGATGAGGAGACAGGCAAGGCAGAGGCGGCATCAGTGTTTTTGCAGATCCAGTAAGACTCCTGTTCTAGTTTGTGTCTTTGCTTTTGCATATACATTGTGAATGCTGCTGCAACTTTGCCGATCCAGTAAGCCTCTCGTGCCATCTTTCTGCATCCCAGTGTCCATGCTGCTGTAAGAACAGCATGTTGCTGTTGGTGTGATCAAATGGTCTGCACGCATTTATCAGCATCATGTGATCTTGCAACAGTCAGCATGGTTGCTGCTTCTACAGTATTCAAGCAATTGTGCATGTATCAGAAGCTGTTGCTCTGTGCTGATGCGAATTGGTAGATGCTGTCCAATCAGTCTACTGTATACACAGGTCTGGCCAGGAGAGACCCAATGCTTACCAGAGAGATGATATTTGGGTGTTGTCATCAGATCCTTCCTGTCAGGTGGCAGCAGGTGGAGCAGGAGTGAGGGGCACCATGCAGCAGGGCTGGGTCCTGTTGGCCCGCAGTTCCTGGCATGGCCCCAACAAGGAGGGCAGGTAGGTTCATCTTCCAAGCTTTGCAGAATGAAACCAGACTTGTGCCGTTGTTACAGCAGCTGAACTAGTACAATGCAGGAAGAATAGCCCACAACATGCCATGCATCATGTAAGGATCATGTGCTATGTCATGCGCAGCCTGAGTTTGCTATTGAATTTTGCTGTTGAAAAGGCTACACTTACAGCAAGCATTGCAGTGCGCATGGTCAGCTTGCGCTGCTGGGTGTCAAACCACACACTGCCTCTACCATCACAAACAGCCTATGTTTGCTACAGGTCAGCCCTATCAGACCTGCATTTGTATGCATACCAACACAGGAAACCATGCCTTACTGCAAGGCTGATTCCCGCTGCATTGGTACAGGATGCAGATCCAGCTGCTGTCAGACTCACCACCCAAGCTGCAGAGGAAGCAGAGCATCTATGCCATTCACGGTCCCAATGCCACCACTGAGCTGGCCATGCTGGCCACCCTGCAAGGGCTGGATGCTGCCAATGTGCCTGCTCTGCCTGCCCTCTTGTCATGCAAGCAACGCCCTGCTGATGCTGTGAAAAGCAGACAGCCTGCTGACACAACAACCGGAGCTGATCTGCAAGGTGATTGACCTTTTGGCAACGCCTCCACTACAAGTAGAGCTGGAGTCTCAGCTGAGTAAAGTCCAAATGCATTTGTTGCCATGATGGCCACTGCGGCCATTTTTCTGTCCTCTGGCAGTCAAGAGTGACACAACAAAGGCCTTTCTGCTGCAGCATTGACAGACGGTACATCATGAGTGCAGACTTCAGAGACAAGCCTGAAAAGGCTTTCTCACAGCATTGAGACCTGGTGTGTACAGCAATTCACAAGCAATGTCTTGGTTGTTGCAGGTGCCCATACGGCCAAACGTGTCCCTGCTGACGCCACTGTGAGTGTCAGCCAGAATCTGCAAGGCTCTACAGCCCAGCTGCTGGATGAGCATGCAAGACGCATTGCTGCAGAGTTCCGGCTGAACGCTGATCAGCTTGCAGTCCTTGCGCACTGCAGCCGATGGGCATCAGCAGACAAGGTGTGAAGGCTCATCAACATTGCAGTGTGCATATCAGGGCTTCTGCCTGCATGTCGCAGCAATAGCCATAGATACCCCAGTATCACTTGCCTAGGGCAGCAGCATGACCTTGTGCAGCAACATGTAACTGGATTGAGGTCAAGCTCTACTTATGTGCTGTCTGCCTCTGCCTGCTATTCCCCAACATGCTTGCTGTAGGGAGTGCATCACATCTTTGCTAGAAGTCATGCAGGCAGATGTGTTTGCTGTTGCAGGATGCAAGCCCTGTGTGCATCGTCCATGGCCCTTTTGGCTGTGGCAAGTCCAGTCTGCTGGTGGCCCTGGTACACTACCTGCTGGCTCAGCGCACCCAACAACAAAGCAGTGGTCTGAAGGGCTGCAGAGTACTGTTGTCAGCCCATACCAACATTGCAGTTGACCGCCTGATGACTGGCTTGCAGGACACTGGCTTCACAGGTGCTCACATGTCGCAATGCGGTCATAGCAAACAGCTTGCTGTTAAATTATAAATACAGTTGTGCTGTAATGCATCTGCCTAGGGCCATGTGAGTCATCAATTTGTGCTAGCTGTGATATAAAATTACCGTCCTGATCGTGCTTCACGACCACCAGCAAGACCTTGAGATTCCAACCACGGCGTGGACACATGCCAAGGCAATATCAGAGTTGCAATCTCATGCCACGCGGGTTGTAGAGTCTCACCTAGCTATGCACATGCACACCCAGCTGCACACACTCTCTTGTGACACAGCCAGCATGAGAATGCTTACTGGCAGGGTATTTGTGCAGATATGGTGAGGGTGGGAGCGTTACGCCGTATCTCCAAGACCCTGCTGCCGCACTCCTTGCATGCTGTGGACTCCAAAGCCAAGAGTGATGCTGTGAGCGAGCTGAAGGAGATGCTAGCTGGCACCAGCAATGCTGCAGAGGCAGCAATCATTCAGAGGGAGCTAGACCAGCTCAAGCAGGTAATGCACTCTTCTAGCTACTGCTGTAATTACAGAGTCAGCTGTGCAACACTTGCCATGCAAGGCTAGGCATAAGCTCAAGGCAAAAGCACATGCTGTGTTGGTCATGAGAGGCAAACGTATACAGCATATATTTTGGTACATTATAGTGCACTCAATGCCAACGGATCCAGAAGCTATTATGAAGCCACCATGACTCTGTCCTGTCCGTGGGAAATTAGGTCTGCTCGTCACCATCAACCTTTTGCTCACCTCTGCCTATCTGTAGCTGACAGGCTGACCAGCTTGAATGACTGCTGGTGTATGAGTATGCAGGGTGCAGACAGGCAGCGCCGGAAGCGGCTGAAGAGTGCAGCAGTGGTGGGGGTGACCTGCTGCTCAGCTGGGCTGCCGGTGCTGGAGGGGCACTCCTTTGATGTGGTGCTGCTAGATGAGGCCAGCCAGATGGTGGAGCCCCTCACCCTTAACCCCCTCACCACTGCCAAACCCAGGTGAAACCCCTCACCCTTCTCTAGCACTGCAAATGAGCTCATTGATGCTGATCCCTGCACCATTCCTGGTCCCAGACGTAGTCCCAGGCTTTGTTGGGGCCCCATGCGGGGTGGCATATGGGGTGCCTGCGGGGGCCAGCTCAGACCTAGCAGACGGGGTGACTGCCAAACACAAACAAATGCCCTCATCCGTCACCTCTGCCCCTGATTGTTGTGTCCAAGCAAGTTGCTTTTGCATCTTGAGCTGTTTACTGCCAAGTGAATCCTGCGAACCTACTTGGCTCTGCTGGGTGACTTCAAGCCCTTCCCTTGCTGCAAACCCAGTCTGCATGACATTGCTTCACTTTGCCTTGCCACGCTCATCATCTGTTTGTACCGCTCATTGCATGCAGCTTCTGGATGTTGTTCAATCAGCATCAAGTTCTGGTGACTGCACAAGCAGTTTGAGAGAGAACCCAAACACTACAGCCATCTTCAAAACGGTGTATAGTGGTTAAGCAGCAGACACATCATGCTCCCATGAGTGGTACCATACGCTGATGTCACAGAGCAATGTTGCAGGTTCATCATCATGGCAGGAGACCCATGCCAGCTGCCACCAGTGGTTGCCTCCCCAGCATCTGTCACACCTCGCCCTTCTGCCTCAGCATCTGCCGGAGCAGCTGCCACAGGCCCTCAGGGCAATGCAGGGGCTGCTGCCAACAGCCTCTCCAAAGGGCCCTCATTGCAAGGCTTGGCCAGACCTCTGCTGGTGAGGCTTGTGCAGATGGGTCACCATGCACATCTCCTGCGCACCCAGTACAGGTAAGCACTTGGGACTGCTGACTTGAGAAAGAGGCAGACTGCTAACCCTTCCCACTGTGAGCATCAGCACTCCTTTCATGGTGCCCCTTGATACATTTGCTGTGTTGCGGTCATTGGTCAGGCTCTCATTTATGTTTGCACAAGCAATATTTCGCTGAATGCGGCAACAGCCTTGTGGTCTTGCGTATAATGTGCACACTCAAAGGTCAGCAGCTGGCAGTCAGACTGTCAGGCAGACCGTCATGCTCGCGCCAATAGGATATGCGAGATACAACATATGTACAAAGCAATGTACAGATGCACTAGAATGCAGTGAGGGTGACAATACTTCTTTCCTGGTAGAAAATGCATGATGCTGCTGATAGCTTGCCAGGTGTGATGCAGGTGCCACCCAGACATCAGCAGAGTGTCGAACACCCTGTACTACAACGGTCACCTCATTGATAGCTGCTCTGCAGCACAGAGGGCCCCTCTCTTGCCTGGCATGTCAGCCGTGTGCTTTGTGGAGGTGCGAGGGCAGCAGCAGTATGGCCATGGCAGTAGCAGTGCATCCAACAGGGCTGAGGCCCAAGCTGTAGTGCAGGTCAGGCCTCACTTTGTTGTTGCCGTCTGCCTGATGTACTGACTGCACTCATGAAATGGTTTGCTTGCGCAACCCCATCTTGTTAGTGCTACCTGACTTGCTCAATTGTGTCAGGAGGCAACATGCCAACCTGCTGCAAGATTGCTGCTTCCTTCCTGGCCGATCTATCAGCTGATAAGCGGAGTCTGCACCAACAGCAGGAGGTCTGGATCCAATGTTTGCCTTGTCAATGCTACTTTGGAGAATCAGACATTTGTTGTCAAGCTATTAGGTACATGTGCCTTGCTTGTGGTTGGGTCTGGGACATCTGCCGTGTCGTCTTACAGACTGCTGCCACTGATCAGGTCTCTGATATGATCTTGATTGAATGCTGTGATGCGCGCTCAGGTGATTCAGCAGTTGACCAGCAAGGGTATCAGTGGCAACAGCATCGGAGTCATCTGCTTCTTCAGAGCCCAGGTTTGCCTTTTCAACTTTGGTCCTAATGACCCACTCACAGCATCATTTCCGTTGTCTCTTCACACTGGCTTGATATCATAGTGATACTTAGATGTTGCATGGTTTCGGAGATGTTGGCATTTAAATGCTGCAAACTTGGCCATTTGTCTATGGTGTTCCTGCTTGAGAAACAAAGCCCTGAACAAGCAATGAACAATTACAGACCATTTACAAATAGGACACGAGGCTATCCTAGTCACTGCATGGATGTTTGTGCCATGTCATCATCATCGTTTTATCTCCTACACGACGAGTCAGAGCAAGCCAGGCCAGGTGCAGCAATCTGAGTATTAGCTTCGGTGATGCATGAACCTGCCCAGCAGAGTACATGGTTTTGTAACTAAAGCAATTGCATCTCTGGCAGGTGGCACTTATTCAGAGTTTGCTTCACTCAGAGTCCAGAGCACCACAGCCTTCTGCTGAGCAGCAAGAGGCAGAGGAGCAAGCCAAGGCAGCTGATCCACAACAAGGTCTGGAGGGACCATCAGCAGTGCAGGTCGCCACTGTAGACTCCTTTCAGGTGCCATTCCATGACTCAATTCCCTACAGGGAAGGCTTGCTCATCAAATGCTGCTGCAGCTTTTGACTCGCATTGCAGACATGACAGCTGCTGACCTAGTGATGATGCATTGATTGAGTAGAACACAGTAGCAGCCACGCATTTAGTTGCACTGCTTGATATTACATGTATGTCTCAGTGCTGCAACGATTGAGTACAGCACAATAGCAGCCACGCATGTAGCTACACTGCTTGGTGATGCATGTATGTCTCAGTGCTGCAGCAGTATGTGCTGCAAGCTTGCAGGCATGAGCAATAGAAGACTCTCTATATAAAGTACGGTATTGTACTTTATTTCTCATTTTATGTTTAAAAAAAAATAAAAAGATGGCATCACTTGTGTTGTTTCCTCAGTAAGATTTTTCTGTTTTTACATTTTCCACTTTATGTTTCTCTTATAAGGTTCTTACAGCATTGGGAATGTACAGGGCATGGAGAAGGACATCATTCTGCTGGCCACAACCATCACGCATGCCGGCAACTTTGCCACAGATGCACACCGCGTGAACGTGGCGTTCACCAGGGCCAAGCACCACTTAGTAGTGCTGGGCAGCAGCCCTGTGCTGCGCAGCTGCTCCCCAGCTTTCAGGCTGTTGCTAGCAGGCTGCCAGATGCTGCCTGCTGGTGCTAGTCTCACACTGCAGTCCACTCCTCCCAAGGCAGCTGCCACCAAGCCACCACTCAGCAGCAGCACCCCTCCCAGTGCCACGTCTCCTTTTGTTGCCAGTCTGGCTGTCAGTCACGCCCAGGCACTTGGCATTGATCTGCCATCCACGAGTCCTGCCCTTCCTGCTAGCAGTCCTGCTTACAGTGCACTTCAAGCTAATCTGCCTATAAGCAGTGGTGCACCATCAAGTGTTGGTCTCAGCTTCAGTAATGTCAGTGCAGATGGCATACATTCCCAGCGTACAGGTAGTGGTGATGCTGGTACATTGCTGAACAGCAGCATCAAGGATTCACATGCTGAGCGTCCTTCTGAAAGTGGCCGATTGTCTGCTGATGGTCAGAGCGTGCAGGGCACAGCACAGCCTGCTTCCCATGAGCAGTCCCTGAGAGCTATTCCAGGCCAGAAGGCTCATGAGGCTGTCGTCTCTGATGCTGCAACATCAGATGAGGAGCCATCACAGAAATTCCTCTTTGACATTTAAGCATGCTGCAGCAACAGCATGCTGGCAGATGTTACTCGCGAGCTCTGTTTTCAAAACAGCTGCTGCATGTTTCACAAAGTTCAGTGAGGGAGGCCAATGTTCTTGGGGGCCATCTGGGCACCCCAGTGGCCTTGCCCTGGGTATATTGCCTAGGACTGCATCATGTCCTGTCTCAGATATCTCCAGATTGTTTTGCACAGCAGCAGGATGTGTTTGTTATTGATCGTAGGCAGTATCAGCAACTATAATGCTTGGTCTTCTGAGCATCTGCTGGTATTCTTGCAGAGTGATATCTATGAAGCAGGTATTTGGCAGCATGGTATCATTACAACTCAAAGCCTATATCATGGTGTTAGTACTGCTAGTAGTGTGTGCTGCACAGTACCACAACAAAAGTGTCCATGAAATGTCTCTTCAGCGTATGAGCATGCTTGTGGCATATGGATCCCACTCGCCTCACTGTAACAATTTAGACACTCAGATTCTATGACTGCCTTGCATAGCTGTGTGCTTCTGTACAATGCACTGATATCCCAGCACTAGCACATGCAGTTCCTGCACCATCATGAGAAGGTAATTGACATGTCTGATATACTACAGGTAGGACAACTTGCTCTGTGGATGATTCAGCAGTGCATGCATGATTGTCTACTTGAGAGTCTGCACAGTACAGATATCATTACCTCAACAAACACATGAAGAAAGGCATCAATGGCCTTTTTGGGTGTTTGGTCAACAGGTACCTGTGTGACATGGTGCCACTCATAATCTGCAACACAGCTTGAGCTTGCAAATAAATTTTTAATGCAGCAGTTTAATACAGCTGTAGAGATTAGCGCACCATCCAGGATCATGATGCCACCCTCATTCAATAACTTCCAAGCCATGACTGCATCTGTGAGCACATCTTGAGGATAGTGTGATCCATCAATGTAGACAATCTGCAGAGTGCCAGCGTGCTTTGCACAACTTATCTCGCCCAAGAAAAAAGTGATGCAGCAGACACTTTGTGGAGTAAGGAGACATCTTGACACAGTCAGGAAGAGGATTGCTGCTGGTCAAAACCAGCACCAAAACTTGCAATGCTCTTGACTTGTCTAGACTGTCTTGCTTGCCTTACATCAAATGCATTCAGGTGAGTGCTGAAAAGGTCTGCAAGGGCTGCACTTGAGGACTGCTGCAGCACTACAACCCTGTCTTTGGCCCCAGCGGCTAAGAGGTTGTCTTGAAACCTCTGCAGCACTCTGCTGCCTTCATGCGTTTCACTGGAGAGGCACCAATCCTTCAGCATAACACAAGGTTGCGTGCACGATGGGGAAGGGCGCGATAGCTACAGAACTGCCAAATACCTGTGCAGCCGTGCCATACTGCTGCGCGCCAGCCCAAGTATCGATACATACTATGCTGCAGTCCGAATTGCAGCACACGTTATCCAAAAGCCAACAGGCTGACTGGCCCTCCCAAGTCCCGATCTGTCGCCACGAAACGCGTGATCAGCTTCACACTGCAGCATGAGCATGACGCGACGTTGCCGTACTTCAAGGGCGTGCAAGACGCGATCTGATTTCAGCCATCCGAAGCTGTCGAAGATATGGGTCCAGCTGGGTATGTTGTGTGAAAACCAGTCAACGGTAAAAGTATACATGCATGCTTGAGCTTGCTTGCTCGTCAGCCAAGAAAGAATGACGCTTCTACAACGTAGCTTGCGGTTGGCTCCGACACCAAGCCTTTGATTTGCACGAGTACTGCACGCTGCGCCGCTTGCATATCACCGTGGGCTCAGCTTTTGACCTAACCAGCGCGGGGGCGCAACACCAGGGCCACGCCCCATTCGCCCCTTGAAGCTGCCCTGGCACCTTTGAACGATGCAACATCTTGTCATTCGGATTCACGAGGCGCGCGGTCATCCTGCAGCGCCACAGCTCCCGTCAGTTACCCGCATCAAGAAGTGCAGCGTGATCGGCGCCAGGCTTGTGTCCCTGTGCCCGATTCTATACGACTGCACGTTGATCGTCGGAAGTACTGCCCTGCCTACTTTGAAAGGAAGGTTCAGGAACCCGGCAGGTGAGGTGTGCGACTGAACATGATGCTATGCCTGTCCCAACATCTTGGCTGACGGCAACTACATCACACCTCCTTTCCCTGTGCGGTCACCCGTTGACTTTGGGACTGCTGTGAGTGACTGAATCACCGCTTTTTGCCGTGTTCAGGCTCTTACCAGATACAGGACTGTCATGGGATATGCTGGATACACTGCTGCCAAACTACCTCCTCCTAAGGCTAGTGCTTTGCAAGCTGCCTTGTGGAGCGTTGACAACATGGAGTGCTTGGAGGTATGCACCTCGAACCCTATGAGTACTTTGGAGATGTCATATGCTATAATGTATGCGTTGTATCATGTGTCATAATGTGCCTTTCATACTCTCATCTTTCAGGGCTGGGTGTTGCTGTACAGGTGATGAGCAAACTGGTCAGAAACACTGCTGTGTCTCCCTCAGAAGACAAATTCAAACGCATCAAATTGTCCAACAGCAAAGTGAAGACCACTATTGTGGACACAACAGGTGGTGTTCCTTCGTTGCTAGCTATGGGATGGGTGTATGACGAGGCAGACAAAGAGTTCCTGATGCTGCCCAAAGGCGTTCAGATGACTATGAAAGAGGTAGGCAGCTGCTGCTGTATACCACCAGGGTGCGCGTATCACAAACCATTCTCTGCAGCTGGCACATGTGACAAGGTTCAGTATTGATCACATGTTGTCTTCAGGTGCGGGCCATTGAGGACACCAAGGATCGCTTGAAGAAGCAAGTATCATATCAATCCCGCATGTCAAAGGCATCAGCGTTGCCAAGCAATGCAGACAAGAGCGCAATCAGAAGTGCTATGGAAGCTGACAGGCTGGAACGGTCGTCCAGAGGACCTGTCACTCAGGGTAGCACTGCACAGGCACTACCTGGCGGTGCAAACATTACTACAGCTGGAGACATGGGGCTCAACTCGGGGGGTTGCTGCTAGTACTTCTTTTGCTTGCACGCCATATGTATACTGTCAGTTTGTACCATAGTAATTATCTATACAAGCCATTTTGGCTGCTGAATGAACCTGCAACATTCTTTGCACTTCATAGTGCTGTTCAGTCCTTGTAGTGCAGTAAACATCATCTCTGCCAGCTGTAAGTGGCAGTCTCATGGCATGCACGTCGCTTTGTCCTCTCACAGGCCATCAAAGCACCGTAGCTATATGGTGCATGATGTAAACCTGATTACAACAGCGAACAGTAGGCTGTAGTTAACAGATGTGACAGCTCGCTTGCAATTGACTGACACACACATGCTTGCATCAAAATTGCCTTGCAGCAGTCGGCTCTAAGTGAATCCCTGTCTCACCTGCTGCTGCTTTTGTACTCACTATCTGGCAATCATTTCCCCAGAACTCAGCAGACATCAAGGCCAGCACTTCCCTGATAAGTTGCTATCGACTCTTGGTGTCATACATCACCACCTCTAAGAATGAAGCAGTGTGATGTTATGTGCTTATGATGCAGCCTGGACCTGACAGCGTGGAGCTAAAGTTGACCAGTGTAATGAAACAGCAGATGCCAGCAGCTGTACAGTGCAAATTCTGTTGCTTGTGCATATTGGTACTTGTTACCGGAAGAAGGCAGTCATCAAGAAGTTGCACAAGGTTGTGCCGACGCACAGCAACACTTTCTGCAGTGAAACAGCAGAGCGTTGGGCAACTGCCGTATCATACTTGTCGTGAGCCCAATCGGCGTAGGTGTAGAGCATGCATGTTTAGCCTTACCTCATTTGCATAGAACCAGTAAGGCAGCTGCTTGTTCAGCTGTGATGCAATCAGATCAGGGAGGGTGAAGAACAAAAAGCATCCAGCAAATGTTGCCAGAAATGCCAGCAGGCAGCCACGCAGAATGTTCTTCAACCCTGCATGACAAACGCGCAAAGAGCTAAAGTCGCTGAGCTGATTTGATGCATGTCGGTGCAATCTGTCTTTGGCATTTGCAGATTCATATTACACCACACCTTTTTTCTTTTCATCCTCAGAGGCTGTGCTGCTAGTACTGGTTGGGAAGACCTGATTGAGCTTCCATACATTTCCAACTCCTCCAACAACAGCAGCTGCATGCACCCCAATGACTCAGCTGAGGTGAGGATGACACTTCAGTAAGCAAACTGCCCTGCCTGATCATTAACAATGCGCCATTGGAAACAGTTGGTTCAATTTTGCACTGCAAATTGCAGAAAAGTTTTGCCATGACCACAGACGAGGTCTGCAGCAAAAAGTTTGCAATAACTTACATGCAACAACTGGTTGTGTGCCAGCTGTGACAGACAGCAGTAAGGCCCACGCGGCAAGCAAAGCTTGAATGATCCCGCTGTACAGGAGTAACTTGTTGTCTGCTCTGTAAGCCCTGCCCAGATACATTCACAAGTGTGTCAGCTTTTGTTACAAAACACAAACAAAACTGCTTGTGTCATTGCAACATGGCATTACCTGGGACGCCAAGGCAGATACTGCGCCTTGTCAGCGTATTTCACTTCCTTTGCCACTGAAACACCTCCCTGTAGATGTGAGCTGTTGACATCAGTAAGAAAAGAATGGCCAAACGACAAACGTTGCACGTTGAAACATGATGATCATGCCTGCATCCTTGCTGTCAAATTACGCATCATCAAGCTTGAGTGCGCATTCTCAATTTTGGTGATGGCTTCTTCGTCCCCTCTCTTTTCTCGCTTGAGCTTGTTGTACTGCCTTTGTACAGCCTCAGAGTCAGCCCCTTGATGCAAACCCAGGATCTGCAGCAGACACAAGAGGGCAGCTGTCAGGGCACTTCCTCTTGAACTCAAGAACCGTTACTGCAACTTGGAGTGTGCGGTGAGCAAGCACACTACCTTATATGGATCGTCGGGAGAAAAGCTCGCAGCAGCCGCCTGCACAACCTGTTGCTGACGGGACCTCCCAGTCGTCCTGTTACGACGTGAGGCTTGCAGCATGGGTAGACTGCGGCCTCGCAATCTGTGACCACACGCGAGCGGTATGCATGGCGAAGCGCGAACGCCCGACAACATAATGCCAGTCATGCGCACAATCCGGTTTATTCTGGCTGCAGCTGTCGCGAGCGCAATCCAAGCGAATTTCTGTAAGACCTCGTTCGTATCGAATCAGGGCAAGCGCCCCTGCTGCAGAGGGCGTATTGCACCCAGACTCAGAAGAGCAAGCTATGCAAGTCAAACACTTGTAAGGGCTGGAGGTTGTTGTCAAGCTTGCACTCGAGTGCAAGACCGTCATTTGCAGCATGGACGATGAAACGAAGCCACTGCGACCGCCCGCAATGCAGATCGCCGTGAGTCGCACGCCGGTCGAAAATCCAGATCGATCACTGCTGAGAGTGTTTCCTAAGTGGCTCAAGGTTGCGAAGCTATGGTTTCAGCGTAAGTAATATTTCTCTGCGGCTTGCATCGAAGTCACAATCCAATGCGAATGTACAGCTGTACTGCAGGAGAGGACAAGCGCAAGGCGCAGGCGTTTTCCTTTGCTGCGGTGCTGTTGGCAGCTGCAACCACATACCTGCTTCTTCGCATATCCTACGCTCAGGCTGCATTTCAAACCACCATGTCGAAACGTGACGAAGGTAGTGTGACTTGTCAAGCAGCTGTAGCAAGTGTGCATCAAGGCCTGGATCGACCGTGCATACGCCCTGCTGGTAAGCAGAAGAGCTTGACAAGGTGTGCCAACTGCAGAGGGCTTCATGAAAGCTGTCAAGAGGTTTGTGCTCATCATCGTCATGGCCTGCCCACTCTTTGCCACAGCAGACTGGGTGGAGCAGCGATTGACTCTGGAGTGGCGTAACTGGCTGACGAGCTATCTGTTGCGGGCCTACTTTGCTGACAGAGCCTTCTTCAAGCTTAAGCAACAAGCAGGCAGTCTCGATAACCCAGATCAGGTGCTATGTGAGTCCAGGTGCAAAAACAGCAAAGTCATTGGTCAGTGACAGAACACTGCTTCAATAAAAAATTGTAGCTGAGCCATAATTGCAGTAGTCTGGCTTGCAGCACGCAGACCTGCTTTCCCCAGACAGCCACATGTGCTGTCGCTGATTCTCCAAGTCTGTACAAAAAAGAAATTCCTGCAGTCTGCACACAACAATGCTGATGCTACATGGCTTGTGTCTGCAGCGTATTTGCGATGATGTGCCAGCTTTCACTGACGCCAGCACCAAGCTTATCATGTCTGCTGTGCGTCAACTGCTCAATTGCGTAGTCTTTGCAGGTATGCGACCCCTTGTTGACCATGATATCGTTTTTTGCTGCTGCCAATCCATATCCACTTTCTGCTTTATTCTTTGCTGCTGCATAAGTCATATTTGCTTCCTGCTTTGTCCAACAAACAATTGCCGCTTATGCCACAGTCTGGAGATACGCTGAACTGTGCTACACAGGTCTACTTTGGACTGTGACGCCCAAATTGGTTTGGTTCCTGTTTGTCTATGCGGGTGTGGGCACATATGTCACGACATCAGCTTTTGGCAAGCGCTTGATGCAGTTGCACTTTGCCACAGTTCAGAGGGAAGGAGATCTGCGTTTTGACATGGTCAGGACGCGTGAGAATGCAGGTATGGCCACCAGGTACTGCTTCTTAGGCTGACTGCTATACGTACAACAGCTCATGAATTACGGCTTCTATTGAGCTAGTCAACAAGAGTTGCCTGACCTTTCATCAGGCTGCTTGTGTCATACCTCATTGCGTATTTTGCATGTACACTCCATGCATGTGTTTACACACAGCACAAGGCAAAGCACCAGGTGACTCCAGTCAGAGTCACCTCAACATGCACTGCTGTGGTTTCTGGTCCCATCGTTCTGCGGCATCTTACTGCTGTGGACATGATCGCCTAGACTCATACTGACATCGTCTGCCCATTTGGTGCCTACCTCACCTGACTGTGACGCGCAATTCTGTCAAAGGTGGCCAAAGCCTCAGGCAGGGCTTTTTGCTCAGATGTGTAAACTTTCAGCCATCCCAGAAGGTGATGTCTACCGTAACAAACAGACACCCTGTAACAGGTGCATAAAAAAGATTTGCTACATAACAAACTCTTCACCTCCCCATGCCCAATTGTTTTCCTGCAGAGTCAATTGCCTTTTACAATGGAGAGGTTCGAGAGGTGGGTGTGGCCACCCGCTGCCTGCACAACCTGGTCGCCATTGCCAGACTCAGGATCAACTGGTCAGCCTGTCTCTCCCTCTGGACCAACTGCTACAGCTATGCAACCATCCTGGCGCCTGCCTTCATCACTGCTCCAATGTACTTTCGTGGGGAGATTGAGTTTGGCATCATTTCACAGGTGAAACATGCTCCTTGCAAGCGAGAGACCACACTGAGTGTGAAGATGAGTGCACTTGTGTACATCTTGTTGAGTCTTGCGTGGAGTGGCAATGGCAAAAGGACGCAGCTGATATGTATAACGCACCCATGAAGGCTGTTGTTGTACATGATGAAACAGCCAGGGTCTTCACATTGAAGTGCTGTGTCAGCAAGAGCAGAGTTGGCTGTCATTTACCCACAGGTTGGCTTTGCATTCCGGAGCGTAGAAAATGCACTGACGCTGATTGTCAGGAATCTGGAGAGCTTCAGTGGGCTGGCAGCAGAAACAGAGAGGTTGGATGCATTAGCAGCAGGTGTGTTCTGCATCATTGCATTATGACGCTAGTTCAAACTTTTATTTGGTTGACGTCTATTACCATGTACAGCATTGCACTGCAGGCAAACACAATTGCGTGATTTTTTATCCCATCTGTAGATGCATGCCAGGACACGGCGTGAATACATTTGCACAGGGCAGGAAATGATTTTACATATCCAGTCACAGGTGCAACTGCAGAGTCACAAAGCATGTACTTATATACACACATCATATGAACAAGTCTGTTCTCTGCAGCGCTGACTGAGAGGCAGCCAAAGTCTTCACAAATTATGCGCACCCACTGGAGGCAAGCAGGACTCACGCTGAGAGCACTCAACGTCTTCACTCCCAACCAGTCTCTGCATCTGTGTCGTGATCTGACCATGTCTCTACAGGCTGGCAACTCCTTGCTCATAGTTGGTCCCTCTGGCTGTGGCAAGTCCAGCATGCTGCGAGCTATAGCAGGTATTGCCGCGCCTCCTTGCCTCTGGCAACAAAGCTCTTGCTGTCATCATGAAGAACAGCATCTGAAAGGACTGTTCGAGTGGTATGGGTGCTTGACAATGTCCTTCTTGTTCACCTGGTTCTGACCTCTCCCTTGTACCTTCCACCTCCAACATCAGTATTTGCAAGCTTCCCAGCACCTTGCTCATGTTGTGTATCACACACGGCCTTGGTTTCACGACTTTTGTGTATGTCAATCGGCAGCGTCTGCATTCTCATCATCAGCATCGCATGAGCACTTCTGCCACATGCTGACAAAGAATGTGCGTCACTTGGTGTCCTGACCCCATTGTTTGCTGGAAGAACTCCAACATTATATCAAACATGTCAATCACCCCTGCCATGCTGCTCACTGAGTCCACTGGATTGCAGGGCTCTGGACAATAGGCAATGGGGAGATAGAGTGCCCGCCAGCTGAGGACATGTTCTTCCTGCCTCAGCAGCCCTTCATGCCTCTTGGCACTCTGCGTCAGCAACTGCTTTTCCCCTCAGGTGCTGGCGGCCGTCACATGACACCTACAAGGCTTTGCATTTATCATTTCTGCATGCTAGGCTTAGAGTCAACATGCTTGCGAATCATTGATGGCTCGATGCCCCAGATCTGCCCGGTGTGGCACCTGCAGCTGCAGGCTTGTTCAATGCAGCTAGTGCTCTGCTGCTGCCGCAAGGGCAACTTCATGTAGCATGCTCCATGCACCTTCCAGTTTGACCAAAGGCTGGCTTATGGCAAACTGACACTGATCATATGTGTCCTATAGGAGAAGGCAGCGCATGGAGCATGCGCACACATCCTCCGACAGATGCTGATCTTAGATCACTACTAGACAGAGTGCAGCTACCAGGTAAACACCCACTGCATTGTTTCAAAAGCTACATTCCTATGCTGGCCACACAGGAACTCACCCTCCCCCCCCTTCCCCATCCCCCTTAATGTTGTCTGATGCTGCAGACCTGGCTGACACAGTAGGGGGCCTGGACACTGAGTTGGAGTGGTCACATGTACTCAGTCTAGGAGAACAGCAGCGGTTAGCTTTTCTGCGGCTGCTGCTTCATGAGCCTGCTTTGGCATTCCTAGATGAAGCTACAGGAGCTTTGGATAGCGCTACAGAGGCCAGTTGCTACAAAGCATTGCAAAAACACAGCACTAGCTTTGTATCAGTGGGTAAGTCACCGGCATTAAATAATAAAGCCAGACATGACTTTGTGCATAGCCCACTTGTAGCTCTGGTGCTGAATACAGTCAAGCGCATGGCAGTGATGAGCATGATCTTGCCTGCATTGCCAGCATGCTACAGCTCAAGGTATGCACAGTACTAAAGAGTGTCACGTTGCTGAATGGGATTGCATTGCATGCCATCAGCAGTCCCAATCAGCAGTCGCAATGGTGACATAGCCTTTGCAAGGGGATCATATGTGCTTGCAGGCCACCGGATGCAGCTTTTAGATTATCATACAGATGTATTGCATCATGTGGGCAATGGTCAATGGCAGCACCACACCAGTGAACAATTTAAGCGGCAGCTTAGCTTGCAAAACTCTGCTGGAGACCTTTTTTCCTGATGTATCTCATTTGACGCTTGTTGGTGGCATGTGGTCCTTGCTGACTTTGAAAATAGTTGCTTGTTTCACCTTGCAGTCCATCTCAAGAATGTATTGCTGTTTTTTGAGCTTGCAGGTCCTCTGGCCCTTGGCTCCCATACTGCTGTACCCTGCTTGATGCACAGCAGACCTTAAGGCTTGCATCAAGCTTGTATCAATACTTCACGTTGATGAGGCTATTGATATCGCGCCTGCTGCGGGTTGCTGGCAGCGTTGTGCGCGCAAATTGCATGGTAATAAGGGGTACTCCAACATAGCTCATTCAGTCTGGTTGTCATTCATCCCTGTAATGCATGTGATGTTGCCTAGTGTTGAAAGAGGCACAATTGGCCGGTGACTGTTTTTGGTGAGTGGGGTTTCCTTGGAGTTGCCGATGCTGCCGCCAACAACAACGCAGGAATCTGGGGATTTGATGCTGTTGAATGACGTCGTTATGACGACGCAGCAGATCAAGTGCATCGCAAGGGTTCCATTAGTCAATATGCCTCGGAAACTGTGGTGCTGTAGCCCTGAATGCAGCTTATCTCCGTGGATCATCCGCGATTCATTTGTTGATTTTGGTGAGAGCCTCGCGGCGCGTGACAAATTGTGTCCTTCCTCATGGCAGAAGGCCCAAAAAGGTGGCTCTTGGGGGTACGCGACAATCCTGAGTGTTGTGTCAGCAGACTTTGTTGGTGAGTGGGGAAACCTCTTTGCGCAGCGCACTTGGCCACAAACGCCACAGGCACAAAGCAGCTTTCGGGTAAGGACGTGTGCAAGTTGCTGTGACACGCTAGAAAGTCAAGGTAGCTGCTAGTGTCAAGGTAGCTGCTAGTGTCAAGGTGCTGCACAGCGTTTGACGTGCATAGCTGACCGTACCTACCCTGTGGTGCTTCAGGTCAGCATGAAGTCGCAAGCTTGCCAGACCGCGTCCCTTCTGACGCTGCTTATGCTGTTGGCTCATGCGCATCAGGCCAACGCCGCCATAATCTTCCCAGGTACATTGGCCCTCATAGGTGCCACCGCTGTCAGTACGTAGCCGGCAACCTCAGGCTGGCCCGTACCACTGCAGCCTGCTGTCCTGAAACTTTGCACAAAACGAGAGGGAAGCCCTTTGCGGGCTCCTGTCCGGGTCGTAAACACGCTGAACTCTACGGCATGTGCCTTGCTCATGCACACGCGAGTCTAGACTGAGAACGCGCGACGTGTTCCTAGGAAGAAGTCATATGCACGAAGGAGCATGCACAGCTCAAACAAGCACAAAGTGCAACCATAACATACCCCCACAGTCATTGGCACTTCTCATCTTCAGATTATGCCGATGCCTTCAATGCCAACTATTTGACAGCTCTTCATTTAGACAGTTCCGAACGTTCTTCAGCGGTTGTGCCAGCATGTCGTGCCTTCTGTTCAGACTAATGATGACGTGTCCTCTGTTTGAGAGACAAGCCCTGCCATGTTCACACAGGCAATGAAGGTGCTCTGCCATTTCCAGCTGATCTTGAGACCCCCCTCTCCCAGAGGCAGCTGCTGAAGACCATCAGCACAAACAGCAGGTCTGGTAATGCAGATTCCAGCTCATCTGCGACAGGCCAAAACGCTGCTGTAGCTACATCTGCATCCTCAGACGGTAGGGAGTGCATGCCATCTGCAACCCATCTGGACATGAAAAGTCGGTCCAGCATACCTGCAAACTACATGCTAGCTTGAAAGCAGGCTGAAGGTCTTGTTGCACACTGGGACTAACAAGCAATATATGTCGAGCACCAACCTGGTGTGATGTGCTATTCCATGCTCAGAGCAAATAAGAGTCTCATTTACTTACAAGCTTGCCTTTCTCCTCAGCTTTCATGCTTGCATGATGCAACATTCACTATGCCAACAGGCGTTCTGTCACAAGCCTGCTTTTTGGTACAAGCAGTTGCTGCGTATTGATTGCAGGAAAGGAGACTTCAAGCAAGAAAACAACTTCGCCAGGTGGAACGCTTGGCTAAGACACATTGAGATTGGTTTTTGACCTTCCAGACCTCTCCATTCCTGATGGCCTTGCATTCTTGTGTACATTACATTTGGTACAACAGTATACAGCAAAAAAATGCACTGGTTGCTTGCTGCTTGCTGGGTTCGATTCTTGCAATCAGTCTGTCATTTCTTCAGCATGCAAACTACAGTTTGACTGCTGCCTTGCGTACAACATTTGCTTGTAGTGAACTCAAGGCTTTACAAGCATATTGTTTAAAGCAGAAACAGATGTGATGACTGCGGTCTAATGCATCTAGACCACATATGTGTCTATCTTTGCACCCTACTGGTCGCTGTACATGTGTGAGGATGATCACTTTCACGGCTCGATAAACAATTTTGAGCATAATTCATTATCATGCAGCAGTTGCAGGCCTGGGGTCCAGAATCTGGTGCAAGCTTACCCATGCCACATCATGTCATCGTTGATGCGTTTCATGCTGTGACATTGTGTTTGTATGCTCTGCTGTCAACTGCGACGTTTGCTTGAGAACTGATAGCATCAGCAGATCAAAATTCTGCGTGTTCATGGGGCGTTCCATGATGCACTCCCAGTTTCAAGGTGACTGTCAACAGCACTTGTGCATTGCACACCTGACGAAACAGACCTTATCCTCAACTAGATGTCAATGTACCACTACTCATTTGTCTGACGAACTTGCATAGATGCTTGACTACAGTTCAGTGTATCTCAAGCCCACAGCATCCTCAGACACGACCATTCATGACTCTATAAACCGATAAGAGGATTGTCTCACTAGTCACAAACTAACAACAAATAAATCAACCAGATAATGCCTGTGACTTGACTTGCAACGCTCGTGCCAAACAAGGCAATGGCAACACCTGTACAAGAATCACTCAAGACGAGGGTTGCTTCAGTTTCTTGGCCTTTGCCTGCAAACTCTCTGCACGCTGCCGTTTCTTGCTGAGCCCCCGCTGCATGGCATTGTATAGGCCACGCTGCTTGCGAGTCATCATAACAGTTGCCTCTGGATCCAGATCAGGGACCTCAGCAATGCCACCTGCCTCCTGAGCTGTAGGAGCTGCTGCATCTGTCTGCTCCTCGTCTTCGGATCCGGCCTGCTCAAACAGTATAGCAGGCGTTTTCAATGCTAATGCGTATGCCGCCTGTGAGATTCAATTTGATCAAAAGTGACACTGAGACCAGTATCTTGTGATAGCAGCAGCAACAGGATCTGAGTAAGGCAATGACAAACATCACAGCATACAGTGTGACATTGATCATCCAGCTGGCTCGAAACCCCCTAAATCTTGTTAGCATGCAGCCTTGCATGTAGGATGTCATGTACTGCAGCACAGGCAATGACAGATGACAATTCTTATGCGTGGAGCCAATACCTGCATCTCCTGTGCTAGCTCATTCTTGTACAGCTGCTCGGCTGAGACATTTTGCACTGCAGGGGCACTGTCTATCTGATCTGCAGCTGTGCCGTCTTCTGCAATGAAGGTGTACTCATCCATGGTGCCAGCAGCCCTCTTACGTGCTGCCTGAGCTTGCTCCTGCATTGCAGAAAGCTATTCAACAGCAAATCAGGGGCATGAGATTCTTGCAAGCAAAACCAGAGCTTTTTGGTTGGTATGCAAACTTGTGTAGGATGACACATCAGTGGTCCCATCAGTCAACTTGATACAGCATTCATGTAGAAGCACCACTATAGACATGACTGCTGCCCAATGATGTAACAACAAACCCAAAACAACATAACGATGACATCCAGCCACTACAACCATGTCATTCCACTCAGTAGGTAAGTGACACAGCTGGGCAGGCTTCTGCATGAATTACGTCAAGGTCAAAGACACAATATTATCTTTGAGTGCCTCACCTGCAGCTTCAGCATGGTTTGCAAGTAGTCTGGCACATAGCCTTCCTCTTCAGTTTGCACAAAGGGTGACAAGTGAGGCGGAGGGACTGTGCCCACAGCGTACAGCTCTGCCTTGGCCAGCACCCGGAAGTTGGCGCTGTCAAAGACCCACTGGGGCTGCAAATACTGGCGGGAAAGAAACTTGTGCCCCTGGGTTGGCCTGTCCACAATCTGCACCAGACCATGCCTGTTCAGCATAAGCTTGACACTCTCTCTACACAAGGTGCAGATGAATGAGCAGGGCTTGATTAAATCACCTGGCCAGCCAAAGTCCTCCAGACAGTTGCATGATGAATGTGTGGGCTTCTTGACAAAAAGGCTGTCGCATAGATTGCGTCAAAGTAGGCAGTGCCTTTTATCTTTTCTACAAAACAAGCCTGTATCGCTTGAAGGCCTGATTGTCTGTAGTGCAGGGCAAGGTTCATGTAATTGTGAGAACATGCCATTAGGGCATGCATATATTGCGGCTGTCTGACCTGATGTGTGATGCGCTCATCGCTCTCTTCCATGGGGGAGCCCTCCCCCTGCCATGCCACAACCCCCCCAAAAGCCCTGATCACAAACAGCAGCTGTTCCCTGGGCACCTCGCGCCCCAGAAAGAAGACAAGGCCCTTGAACAGCCGCTCACAGATGCCTGCTTCGTCATCATCTTGTACCCGCAGTGCACCGCCTGCTATGCTGTCCACAACAGCATTGCTGGGCTCTGCTGCTGGACTAACGCTGCGGCTTGCTGGGTCTGCAACAACTATCTGCTGGCCAGCAGCATCTGTGCCTTCATCTGCACCCATAAACAAAGCCCTAAGAACGGCTTACAATGATCCAAAATGAACCGAATCCAAAGTGGAAATGGGTCAGTGAACAGTGTTGCTGTGAAGAGAGCCACCTCACATTTGAACTATTGCATGCCTTCAGTGTGACGTGATGCACTAAACGAAATCTGCAGGGTAGGCATGACATCCTTGAAGGGTGCATGCAGCAGGCTGCCTTTGCCTGACACAAGCATTTGCTGTAGTCTGCTCACCTTCTGCTATGCTGCCGTTTGCACCGGGTGCAGCAGCTTCCTCATCTGAAGCTGATGCATCATCATCATCATCCTCATCACCAGAATCGATCTCCCCCACATCTTCTTCCGCGTCATCATCAGATCCATCTGCTGTCGTCACAGCTGGAGTAGATCCTGATGCAGCAGCTGCCTGACTGGCAGTGAGTCCATCCAGAACGACAGTGGGCAGAGTCTGCATGTCTGCTGTGACTGGCCCAGCTGTGTTGCTGTCAGAAGAGCCTGTCAGTGTTGGCAGTGCACTGCCTGCCTTGTGTGGCTGATGCTGGGCTATGTCTTGCATGATGGCTGCCAGGCCGGCTGCAGCTTCTTCTAGTTTGCTGTCCAGCACTGGAGGGTAGTGCACTGACAGGCTGTGGTACAGCTTGAAGTTGACGAACTGCAGCAGGGTCTGGTAGAACTCCAGGAACGTCAGCATGACTCTGTAGTCCACATCTGCTGGCAACACCTGTGAAGCAAGTCTGTGCTCACCAGCTGAATCATGCACAGCAAAGCAAACTGTGGAACTGCCAAGCAGTCAGGCTCTGACATGACTCTTAAGTCGATACACCAGCTGGAAAATGCAGGCAAGGCTTTGCAGCAGCTTTGGGGTTTGTTGTGTTTCTTGAAAGTATCCTTGACGCTAATGTAAGTCGAAGCTAGTGCCAAAAGGATTGTGCAGCAGCAACGCGCTACTTTCCTTGGGTTAGGATCTCAGATACATGTCCCCAAGGATACATAGATTTGCAGAGCCCGGTGAAATGCCTGGATCATAGGTGTTGTGGTCGCGCTACTTTGTGCAAACAGGTAAAGTGTCTTGATGAGACTACAAGATGAGACACCAAAGCTGCATCTGATTGCTGACCTGTGCGAGGTTGTGAGGCACGAGCCATGTAACAGCCTGCCCCTGGATGTCTGCCTGGTAGTAGAACCCCTTGACTGACACAAACACTTTGCGCAGCGCATGTGCCCGCACAACATAGGCCTGAAACTCCATGGACAGCCGCCTGGCATTAGCAACCACCTTGGCCGGAATGTCGTGAGTCGACTCAGCTGGCAGGGTGGCAAAGAGGTGAGTCATGGTCAGGGGATCATCTAGATCTCTCAGAGCATCTACAAAGGCTGGATACCTGCAGCAGCAGTCAGGCAGTGAACGTCGCATGTGCAAGATTGGGCAGAAAATTGGGGAGATGTAAGGCAGGCATTGTCTGGGAACAGACAGTCCTTTTGCAGACTTTTGGGATTACACCTGTGCCTGGTCCGCAACAGAGACACATGCAGTGTCTCAATTCACCACAGATCGCCATGAAGGTGGCAGATTATACCTCTCTTTGACAAGATGATCTATTCTGTAGCTTGGTCTGCGCTGTGCAAGGCTGTCAGCCAAGCTTCTGTTCTTCTTGGCGCGTGCTTTCTTGATCTTCTTCTCGAAGCTCCACTGATCCCTGCAGTGCACAGATTAAACCTAATTGAACAGACTTTAGCCTGCTCTTGCATGGTAGACAGATTGCAGCCTCACGACATGATGATGATGACAAACTTGCTTGGCACTGAACGCATGTGCTGTTGACATAATATTATGGTGTACAAAGCCTGCTTGACAGCTAGAAAACATGACAACTACAGGGTCTTCACCAAGGTTTTCACTGCACAACTGTGGTGTCACCTGAACTTGCTGAGCAATGGATCATGGGCTAGGAAGCTGATGTCCTTGGTGTGGTAGTATGTCTTGTTCTGGCCCTGGCTCTTCTTTTTGGGCTCTCTTGGGTGAATGCCTTTGAGGATGCACAAGCGCCTGGGAAGTCACAGCCTCTTTTGGCAAATGTAGCGAGCACCTCGATATCAATTTGCAAAAAAGCTTTTAGGCAGTAACCTGCTCCGTGGTTGATAGATGGAGCACTGACCTGAAAACTGATAGCTTGACTTGCAACTTGCGCATTGCCTGTGTCCTTGTCATGTATTGGACAGCATTGCCGGCTTGACCCTGCAGCAGAAAAGCCAAGAGGTAAAAAGAAGTCGACGGTGCTCAACATCTACACAAATACGCCGTCCAGGAGCACTCACCCGCTTGAGATTTTTCCCCATGATTGCGGATGGTGAGGCGGTGCGGTAAGCACAAGTCGAGCTTGCTAATGGGGTACGACTCAAAGCAGAGCTGCAACGCCAAAGAACGCTTCGAGCGTTTCGTCGGCTGGAGGCTCTACTAGGTTATCGATGTGACTCATGATCTGGCGTTATTAAAAATTTGCAATGCTGCTTGTCATTTGGGCCTATTTGAGCCTGAGGTATTACCATTGACACAACCTCCGATATCAGCTCTACATGCGTTGTGCTTGCGCTCGTGGCCAGCCTCGCCCTAACAGTCAGTAACAGACGCCATTATTATTGTCACAGCAGCTTCTCAGTCAGCGACTCTACTCTTCCTGACTATAAATATAGCCTCCGAGATGCATTTCAATGCATTGCGCAGCCTAACACAACCGTGCTTGACTGCATACTGTATCGGATGCAATACCCCTATGATCCAGGCACTTTACCAAGCTGTGCAAATTAGTGTATCCTTGGGAAAGTGTATCTGAGATCCACTCTATCAAGGAAAGCTGCTTGTGACAGCTTGTTAAAGATTCTCTCTCAAATCATCAGCTTCAATTCGAGCTTTGAAATCATTTCAACTCAGTTCTGATAATGCTAGGCTGGGTCAACTAGCATAACGCAGTCATGTCAATGTCCAGGCATTTGTTGGTTTGCACCGGTTGTCTCTGTGCAATAGGCAAAAGTATGTGAAAAGCTTGTAGCCTCATCTATCTAAAATCCCGGCAAGCTCCTTGGCCACACTTTGTCCTTGATCCACATGTATACAGGTAGCACAAAGTAGTAAAACCCTGCTGTTGATCCCAACAACAGTCTGAGCACAAACAGCAAGGGGTTGCTGCGGCTCTTGCCGCTAGTTTCTAGTGGTTTGGGTGGCAATTGTAGCGGAGAGTCCCCAGCCTGCAAATTAGCAAGCATGTTGCCTTTTGACTGCAAGAGCATTGTAAGAAGGACAGCTCTATATGGCTGACCTACGACTTCTCAGAAAGCAGACATATGCGTACGAATGCTGAGCACACGCCATGTCATGATCAAGAAATGATGGCATTGAAACTCAAGATGCTCATGAGCACAGCATGCATGCTTTTTGATGCCTATAACTGCATCAGTGACAAGCAGTGTAGTCAACGCCAGCAGCTGTTATGTGGATACGCTGCAGAGCTTACACACCTTTGTCTTTCTTCCAGTGACAGAGCAACCCATGATGAGGCCATGACGCCGTACTCCCCTGTACCATTTGGGCCCTATCCTCTTGATCTGAACATCTTCAAAGCCTGCCTTGGTGAACCACTGCAGCATATAAAACTCATGTCCCCACAATCTTGCTTGAAATCACTGGTTTGGCCAATATCTGAAGGCATTGACGCATGTGTCTTATACTCAGCATTTCCCTTAATAGATCCGAATTCAAGTACACATAACTAACAATGTGATGATGTGCAGAGCCAGGTGACGTGCCTGGATGACAGAGGTACTGCGTGCGTCAGATACAGTATGCACTCATTCATGCAAGGTTGTGTTGGGTTGCACAATATATAGAGCATTTTGTGCCAAGTTAGACCGGCATGAAGCTGTTGAACATTGGGTCTAACACTGGTGGCAACTGTGCACACATGCAGATTCTGAAGCATTTAGAGACTGGCCTCCTTGTATTCAGCTTCTGTAGGGAAAAGCATCCAGACATCTGCAAAGAACCTGGATAACCAGAAGGTGGGGTGCACAGGCCCTATAAGGCAGGCCAGACCACCACTCTTCACCACACGGTAGGCTTCTTTGATTCCTCGCTGTGGATCTGGCCAGTACTCAATGCTACCAGCTGATACGTATCTGTCAAAGCCATCAGTTGGCAGAGGCAGGTCCTCAGCATCGCCCTACAACACATCAGTGTGTGGCTGCAAATGACTCAGTGTGAAGTGAAAGAAACCCTGCAGGCAACGTGTAAATCAAGTGTGCAGGTGAGAAGTGGTGGTAGCCTTGGGTGGAAACAAAGCTGTTTTAGCTTAGGTCTGATTTGGACTCCAGTGGTCTGACTCTTCCAAAAGTGATGCACCAATGAGTATCTGTAGTTGAAGAACACCAAAGCACACCTCTTTGATGGTCACACGTTGCAGTGCTGGCTTGGCTTTAGCTTTGCTGAGCTGATGGGGCGACTGATCAACCAGTGTTACGTTCTCAGGCTTCACAGTCTCCACAACGCCAAGAGTACAGAAGCCAGTCCCTCCTCCAACATCACAAACCTGTGGCACACACCATTGTGAATCACTGGATGCAAATAGTGGCAAAGCACTTCTAGACCAGCAGGACTTCCAGGCCATGCTCATATAGTACTGGACACCTAAAGCTGGTCTGACCTTCAGGTTTTCGTCGTTAAGTTCTGCAACTGTCAGAGCGTCAGTCCTCATGTCTTCTGTCCAGTGCCCAGGGTTAACGATTGTATCATAGAAAATACTGAGGAATCTGTAAAACCAAAAGGCTTCTTCCTTGTGCTGAATGAGGCGAATCTTGCCAGATCTACTGTCTGCCTGGGCACTGGCAGCGGAGCAGACTGTTGTGTTTCGTCCGCGCTGAATTGCGAGGGTATGCCGATGATCTGGCGCATGGAATGCATCAGGACGCTTGGCTTGAGCGCGCAGTCGATGCACGACGATGCGGGTGGATGCTGTATGGCGTGGGCAGTAAACAGGACAAGGGCTTGTGGCCCCGATGAGGGTGGACGAAGACATCCTCTTGATCTTAGCGGCGATCATGTCCATGCTTGACTGGATGCAACATGAGAGGTCAAGACTTGGCTAGATTCCTGAATGCTGGTCAAGAATTGCCCAGCTGGGATTGCCACACTGGCAGTGCATGTCTCGATATCGAATCAGCTACAGAAGTGCTAAGCACATGTTCACTGTTCGAAATGTACACTGGCAGCCTGGCCAGCAGACTCTGGGTGTCGATACTGCATTGCAAGAAGCTGATACCATGTCAGCAGTCACAGAACAATAAGTTTTCCTATACCCCACAGCAATCTGTAGGGCATACTAGAGCGAGCTTGGGCAGAGTCAAAGCTTAGGGCACAATTGCGATAGCATGACGTGAAATAGCCAAAGCATGACCTGTGCAAAGCAGGAGACAAATATGAGATATTTGTAAGTCACAGCTGCAAGCACTGCAAAGCTAGTTCACGAAGCACAAGACATACAGGAACAGACACCAAGATCAATAGCGTACTTTTACGTGATGGTGACAATTGTGAGCACGGCTAATCATGTACATGTCTAACACTCTAGAGGTAAAGGCGTCATAGTAATCTCAGCAGCCTCTGCTGTCTCCTGCTTGCTGACCTGTGCTGCCTCTGAAGCTGTTGCTTTGTCACTCACAATCACAGTCTCTGCTTTCTTGGCAGGTGGCAGAGCAGGTGACTTTGATGTGCGTGCAGCTCTTCTTTCTTGCTGCTTGACCTGCGGCCATGCATAGCAGTCTGTGTAGGTAAATTGTGCAGCATTTGCTATATGGTGCAGAAATTGTCAATGCTCCAGAGACAAGATCAAATGGGTGCAAGCAAGTGTGTGCTTCATATGAATCAGAATTAGGCATTAGGCAACAAGACTGTTGCAACATGCTTCTAGCTGGTTTGCAATAAGGTGAACAAACCTAGTGCAATAGACATGGAGCCTGATAGTGCTCATACAGTGAAGAGGTCTGCTGACCTTCCAAGCTGAGTAGCGCTCAGCAAGGCTAGGCTTCTTGACTACAACTGGCTGATCACTTGTTCCCCAGCATGTCATGCGAGGCACTTTGTCACCAAATCCACTGCCAGCTCTCTTGGGGCTTCCCACAGATGTGCCAGACTTGAGAGGTGAAGCCTGTGCCTGTGAAGGGGAGTCCAAGGCCGTCTCCAAACCCTTTCTGAACTTGGCTTGTGAGGGGCTGCCAGAAACTGCCTCCTGCACTCTGTCCTGCAAGCATGAAAGCTGATCAAGCAGGCTTTGCATAAACAGCAGCTGGCAAATTATTGTACAGCCCATACAGGCCTGTGCACGCAAATGAAGAATGATTTATAAGGAGGAAGTCTGCAACAAGTTCAACTGTGTGCAGGGAGCATGCTAGCAGCTGCATTGTTCGATACTTCTGGCGCTGCAAACGCATTTGGCACACGTTGCCCAAGCATAGACTGTATTGCACATACCCGCTTTTTGTTTTGATGCTTCTGCACAAGCTCGGTGATGACATCACTAATGGTGCGCATCAAGCCGCCACTGGAGGTGCGTTCAGCCGAAGTCAATGCTTTGACAGGCTTGTTCTGGGCAAGCTCATTGGCTATGGCAGGATTAGCTGGAAAAAATGCTTCAGGCTCTCCAATCTTGGGGGTGTCTGTCAAAGAGATTTTGCCGCTTGCTGCTGCAACTTCGAGACTGGGGCCTGCTACAGCTTCCAAGTTCATCCTGTTTTGGTGAGATGTTTTGACAGGTGCAGGCATGCTCGCGGCTTGCTGAACTTCCGCCATCGCTTTAGCGTCTTACACCTGGAAACTGCAGACAAAGAGGTATCATCGGCTGTGTTGATGAGGCTGACATTGCGTCCATATCAGCAGATCTAGCCCGCCTGACTAGCGCACGAAACGCTCATGACATGGTCAAGGTCACGGAACTCACCCTAACCTGCCGGTTGCGTGACTGGTGCTGTTTTCAATAAGTGACGGGCTGCAGGAGTGACACCCGACCGCTCCTGAGAGCTTGTGCAGTCAAGTGTTGCAATCAATAAAGACTACTATAGTGACTGTCTGCGGCACGCAGTCGACTGCTATTGTTGAGTCAAGTTTGCACCCGTTGATTCTGAACGTGATGACTCATGTGGTCCCCCCCCCCCCCCAATTAGTCGTTTCCCCCCACCCCCCCAATATTGTGCCAATTGGGAGACCGCTTGCAAGTCTGCACATTTGCTGTTTGGCCCTTGCCAAGGACACCATTGCCGCCGGCTGAATTGCGTTGAGACCATGCTTAATGCAATTGTCACTTCCGCGTCCACAAATCTTCAGAAATCATTCGAGCAACAGTATTTGAAGGGTCAGCACGCCATCATGGCGATGTATACCAAGTGGTCGAAAAAGCAACCAACGATGTCTTTGCAGGCAAAGAGTTGCCTAAGCGTGACACCAGGCGTCTTTTGGACGTTCAAGCTGTACGACTGGTAAGTCATCTGCGCTTCTCGCCTTGTATAAGGGTCTGCATCACCTGCCTTTTTTCACTTAGCCTCATGCCGCTCATCGGCTGCCTTGCGTTGTTGAATAGCAGCTGCTCTGCAGGAGATCCAAGCACTACAGCTTCTTGGCCAGCACCTCAACATAGTGGCACTGCACGCTGTTGTTGAGGACGAGGACAAGGTATACCTGATAATGCAACTGTGCTGTGGTGGGGAGCTATTTGGTCACATCCTATCACAAGGCAGCTTGAGTGAGCGGCAAGCCAGGGGCTACTTTGAGTCAATGCTGACTGCTGTCAATGCCTGTCACACCCAAGGTATTGCTGTGACCTAGGTTGCTGCTATACCTCTCCTTGATGTACGTAATTAATATGCTGTGTACAAGTCATATCTGGCTCACACCTTGAAAGTCACAATGCAGGCATCATGCACAGAGATATCAAGCCAGAACAGTTTCTGATTGCCCACAAAGATGGGGACGCAGTTGTGATTCTGGCAGACTTTGGTCTCAGCGCGTTCTTCAATTCTCACTCAGCGCTGCATCATGCTGTTGGCAGTCCACCATATGCGGCTCCAGAGTTGATGGATGACTCAGTCCTGCTGTACTCATGTGTGGTGGACATCTGGAGCTTGGGGGTCACCCTGTTTGCCTTGATATGTGGAGGCCTCACACCATTCCGTGAAAGAGCTGGTAGGTCATCATGCATACACTGCCCCAAGCAATACAGCAACAAGCAGACATCAAATTTGCATGCGTCTTGAGTCCCAGATTGGGTGGGCAGCTTCCTGAGACCAAGTGTTCCTTTCTGAGGAATCAGCAGCTGCTCTTCATGTTTCTGCACCCTGCTCTGTTACTGCAGTCACATGGTGGTCAATTCATCTGTCTGCATGCTCAAGGACCTGATCTGCCATGATGCATGCAGGCAAGACCTTGGAGGACAGCATTGTGCATGATGTTCTTGAGTTCTTCCGCTTGCCCTGGGGTCAAGTGAGTGGCTGCGCCAAGGACTTAATGAGGCAAATGCTGAGGAAGGCCCCAACCAGCGGCCCTTAGCACAGCAGCTGCTGCAGCATCCCTGGTTCACATTGGAAGACCCTGGCCTTGACCAGCCTTTGGATGGTGTCATGCACCTCCTGTCTGTGGTGGGCTCCCATCTGTGCTCTCATGTCCTGCAGTCATGTATACTGCATGCTTTACTACTTGCTATCAACTCCTTGCTGTCCAGCCCGCCACAGCTTGTCTCCTGTATCTTTGCAACAAGTAACACCAAAATGTCTCTCCATGGTACACTTGCTGCCAACATGGGCAGTTTTCCTTCGCTGTAATCAGATGTCATGCAACCGACTGTAGCTTGTATGTGTTGTGATCAGCTTCTGTGTCTGGTGTGTATGATACAGACATGTGCAGATACAACACATCCCTAGCAGATCAGCTGTGAGCTGCATCTTTTGCATGCACAGTGTAAAGCTGTGAGGCCTATTCCGAAGTCGGTTGTGTTGAGTTCATAATGTTTAAGCAAAGGCAAGCCGGCGTCTCAACTGATCAATAGTGAAGATCATGTTGTGTTCATACTGGATTACTGAGCGTTGCAGAATGCTTACAGTGATATGGGTACTTAAAGTTGGCAACTGCTGCCGGCTGTGCACACATGGTGTATTATGTGCGCAGGGTGAGGAGGTGAAGAAACTGCTGAAGGAGCAGCGGCTGATCAGCAAGGATCTTGAACAGCAAAACGGCAGCATTGCTGGTGGTTTGGAGCAGACTGTTGCGCCTTCTACCAGCTCCAACGGTATTTTGCATGATCTACCATACAAAGATGCCCCATGCAGTGATGCAGGGATCATGCAAAGTCATGGCTGTTCTGCAGAAGCTCAAGTAACTTATTTAAAGTGCCGTGTTGTCTTGCAGACAAGTTTATAGCTGCTAACAATCAAATGCATTGTTGTATCATAGACAACCACCAGCAAACCCTCCACCATTTTGGTCTGCTGCTGGTGCTTGACGTGATCTGCTGTACACATGGTATTGCAAGTGGGCATAGCTATGCAAGGCTAAACGCTTGCTCAGGGCAGCTTGCTCCTACAGCAGGTGATCAGACCTCACAACAGACCCTTGAAGGGCCTTGTGTCCAGCAGCCACAGCAGGCAGGCAATGTCAGAGCACCATGTGGGGCTTTAGAGCATGCTTGAGCTGTTGGAGAGCAGGCTGAAAGCACGAGGAATGATGGCAGGCGGTGCTGGTGATGCTGCGGGCTGGCAGGTACAGCCTTGAAGGTGTCCAATGTTCCATAAGCTGGGTCCTCGACCTGTGTGTTCCTAGCTGCAAGCTGTCCTGCTGCTCATGCAAAGGCATTCTGATGCACCACTTGTGAATAGACCTGCTGCCATATCCATGACTGAGCAGTCACGTCATTTGGCGCTGCATCCTAATCACAACAGCATGATCACGATGTCATGACAGCTCACATGAGAACAGCTGCCCAATTTTATGGCAGCATGGCAGTCACTGCATAGGTTGTGGATTTAATGTTGCCATGTCAGCCTATATGGCAGGGTTTGTCAGACTGCAATCTTGTACCTTGTTGCTGTAGACATAACCTTCAAAGGTTACCAGGCTGACAGTCAGCTTCCTCAGTTGATCTTGCGGTTTAGGCAGAAGACCCCTCTCTTCGCAGAGACTGGCTTAATGCCAAGAAGAGGCAGAGGGAACAGTCTGCAGCTGCTTATCAAGACAGTGTCTCCAACAATGAGGTTTGTTGCTATATACCCAGCATTACATCAGCAAATGCAGATGGTACTTGGGGGCACTTGCTGGAATTGCTGCAGTCTGTTGTATACTAGACTGTTATAAGCAGGTTTCAGCCTGGTATCACTTCAGCTTGCAACATCAAATCCACACCTAGCGCTTGTCCACACCTAGCTATGCTTTGGCTGCTCTCTCATTTGTCAAGCTTGCTGAGCATGAGCAGCTCCTTCAAAGGCCGACAAGCTTGCCACATGCTTGCATCTCAAAACAAATGCAGAACTAATGCAACATCCATGCGTGCCGTCATCTTGATACGTGCACCAGAACATCCTGGTGCTGAAGCACCAAAGGCTATATCAATCAAAATCTGCTCACTTTGCAGGTGTCAGATCATCAGCACAGGCACAAGATGCTGAAAACAGGAGGGCCAACATTTGAGGAGGTGGTAGCAGAGTCACAGGCTGCTCAGGCTGCTTGCAGGAAGGAGGCTGCTCAGCTGCCTGCTGCCAGGCGTGCCTGGCTCACGAGCTTTGTGAACCAGCCCGCAAACCATGCTGGTGAGTTTCAGCCAGGACATGTGCACTTCCCAAAGCATGCTCTGTGATTCCCCTTCAGCGCAATATTGTTTCAAAATATTGCCTTGCAACACTGTCGTGAATCCAATGTTTTGGTGCAATGCACCAGCTGAAGCAGTCAATGCAATTGCCACAGGACATCCAGAGTTCAGCATCTTCACCACAATGTCTGACCAAACTTAAACCAAAGCATGTCTATGAAGAATGACAGTGTCAGTGGGAGGAGTGCCCTGCGCTGCCTTGTTCCCATGCACAACTCTCCACAAGATGTCAATGCGCATTTGCCACAACAAGCTGTGTCACACAGGTTTGGCTGCTGGCACTGTTGTATTCCCACTGGGGGCAGACCCCGCCCAAGTAGGCCAAAATGGCAGACACCCTGCACAGATGCCTGATGCCGCAGAGTCACATCACAACAACCTGCTCTTCAGCTCCCATCAGGCTCTGCACATGCAGCAAGATCCAGTGCAGCAAAATGTTCAGCAACCCGCACAGGCACCTTTCAGTCAGAGTGGTGAGACAGGCAGAGCCAAGAAGCAGACTGTTGTTGCAGATCAGGGACATGTCACGAAATTGGGTCCTGCCTTCAACACCAGAAGCCGTACCCAGCAGAGTCTTGGGGAGGGTGAGGCTGCTGGTGATGGTAGAAGCAGGCAGATCAGTCAGCACAGGTCTAGGAAGCGGGCTGCCAAGCTAATGTCCACAGATGTTGCCTTGCCAGCAGTGCCTGACCATGAACAGGCATGCAAGCAGCAAGGCAGGCCAACTGCAAAGAGGGTTCGCTACATCAGCGTCAGGGCTGAGGCTACACACGAGGACATTGGTGCAGCGCATATGGAAAATGATGATGATGTGCGCTGCGAGGATGCGACACAGGGGGACTCTCAGGATGTCAGGAGACTCAGCTGCCCTGCTGCCAAGGGGAGAAGAAGGTGAGAGGCAATGCCTATGACCGTTGCTCATCTGTGGAGCTTTCAAGCATGCTCTGCAAAATGTTGACCATGTCAGTAGGCACCATGCAGCTTTGCACATGCATCCCTCTGAGACAGCATGTTAGCTAGCCAACTGCGGAGTGCATGCTGTTGTCTCCTTTTGTTGCTGTGCAGGTAGGGTGCTCAGATGGTGCAGTGCAGTGTTCACTGGGGTATGGTGTACAGGGACTGAGGAATGCATCCTAATTCATTTATGTTAGGAATGCTTCTCATCTGAACACTGTGTGAAAGGTGTCAGTTGCCCTTTGCAATTAGCCTCTGTGGACTGTTTATTCATCTCGTGAGTTTTGCCTGCTCAGGGGCTCCAGGGCAAAGAATCTGGGCTGCTTGGCAACGGCCTCAAGACGGTCAACAAGGCAAGCTGCCAAAAGAGGAGGGTCTGTGGACATCCAATTCATGTCCCAATGATGCATCCCAGCATCCAGGTAGGCATGTGCCATACACACCATCATTTGCATAGTGCTCACTCTCACAACAAGTCAGTGTCATGCTGCCTTCGCAGAGGTCTGCTTGCAATACCAATGGATGTGCCTTGGACACCATTGTCCCGCACTTTGTCACACAAGTTGCCTTGTGTACACACTTACACTGGCCGCTGTCAATGACTTTTACCCGCCGCACATGCTGTCGTATGTTCAGTCAAAGAACAGACCCAAAGGCAATGCTGAGTGGAGCTTGGCCTGGTGCAGGTGGGAGCTATCTCATTTGGTGGGGCTGTCACTGATGCTGTGGTCATGGGTAGTCAGAGTCTGGGACCCCGCTGTCAGAGGCGCAGACTGGGCAACAAGCTATGCTCTGGATGCCACATGTCCAGCTCAGCAGCAGGCAAGCAAAAGCAAGTTTGCCTCTTGAGGTCTTGAGGTCATTATATACATGGCTCTTCTGTGTAACCCTGCAAGTCCAAGCAAATTTCAGAGGCGCCGGGAGCGCCAACTTGCAGGAGATCTGGATTGTGCCATTGTGGCCACAATGCTACAGCACCAGCAGTAGCAGCACTATTGCCATTGGCGACGATGGCATTGCACTGGCGGCAACAGCGACATACACAGTTTTAGGCTACATTGATACCACAGCCCGGGCAGGCTGTCAAAGTGCTGCAAATCTACGCCATGTCCCTCCTATGCTTGCACAAAGATGACAGCAGCAGGGTAGCAGTGCAGCATTATGGCAGCAGCAGCGCCCTACTGTGAAAACAATGGCAGCTTGGCAGCAGGTGAGCAAATAAGGCAATTATAATGCATCAAAATGCAGACACAGCATTATGTGTATTTATCTATGTATTCATTATTTAGTTGTTTATTTAATTGTTTCTTTGTGAAAGGCCACTCCCGTTCCAACTGCTGAGTGCAATGTGGTCAAGATCCCTCACCTTGCACTGCGCCTGCGTCGTATGGCTGTGGCAACAGACGTCAGTCGCTTAGCTGTGTCTGAGGTGCATGCACTCAAATTTTATTGTTGACAGCTTTCCTTGTTACACGTAGGTGTCAAAGGAGAGGCAGTGATCTCTGAGCTGTGCTTCATGTGGTCAAGTTCATTTAATGGTGGCACTGTCAAAGTCTGAATGCAGTTGTAATAGATAAGTCTGGTACCTTCTCACCATCATCACTGTTTCATGCCTGTACTCTGATGTTGGTCATCATACATGTGTTTGTTTTAAGATCAGAGGATTAATCTTACAGTGATTAATCTTACAGTAATTAATATTACATAAGCAACAGTGTGCAGTCAACCCTACTGGTGATCAATTGATTGCAATGTGCCAAAGCTGCGAAGTATATAATATGTGTAATAATATGTGTATAAGTATGTTATACAACCCTCATCATCTATCTTACCTATACTGTTGGTGCAGTGTCGCTGTCTCACACTCATTTTGACAGCATGAATGTAGTACTGTTCAGCACTCAATCAGGAAAACTGCAGGCAGACTACTGAATAGTCCAGAACAACTCTTGTTTGACAATGTTGTCTTTCAGTTGAATTTGGTGCATAACATACCCGTGGCCACAGAAAGTCACTTCTCAGTAGCCGAAATTGGAATCAACATGAACTCTGCGTACGTCACCAAGCAGGAACGTAGCGTGCAACAGCAGCTTCGACGCGGCAGCGCCGGTGCTTCGGAAACATACATGTGCAAAATCAAATGATGAGATCCCCGCATCTCCATTGCGGACATCCCATGCAGTGTGGTGCAACATGAAGCATAGCCAGTGCATCTCCGAGTCCATAGCATGAAATCCTCGACTCTGAATGCATGCCCCCCCGGGGTCCCCCCCAGTTGTTGACTAAGGCAAAGACGAACAGCCTAAGGACAGTCTGGGCGCATGCATACCGCCGTCCCGTCTAGGTTGTTTTCGCTATTCCGTTCTCGGGCGCCTTTTTAGTCGTCTCCGTCTGGGTGGACTGTCTATACAAAGTGTTTGCAGAACCTTGCTTGCCGACGCTGGTGACATAATGCCCGACTCAAGACACTTGTTCACCAGACATAGAACTGACTTGCCTCCGCCAGAGAAGCCTACGGAGGCACGGAAATTGCTTGACAAGGTCTTCCAAGATCTCGCTGACGAATACGAGCAAAATCAGAGTGCCTTGTCAGAATTACAACTTGTCTGTGACTTCTCCAGCAATAATTTGACACTGGAACATTTACAGCAATTTACTGAATGGCTTGAGGGCAGCTCGCTCGAATTATTTGCTCTGGACTTGTCTATGAATTACATCGAGTCACCCACGTGGCAGCCAATACTGGACCTGATTCAGCGACTCTGCAGCAGAGTGCACCTTGTCGATCTGGGCGGGAATTATTTACCTGCTCTCGAGGAGACTGTTGAGCTAAAAAAGGTGCAGCAGACCCGCCGCGTAAGCCTACATCTGCCAGGCTTAGACAGTCATGTCACGGACTGGCAGCGTGAGTGGACAAGTATTGCCTTGGAGTTTGGTCAGAAAGCATATGATCCTGTATGTGAGGACAGGTCAGCTTTGACAATGCTTGCTTTTGATCAACCTTGTCTGCATCACGACAACCATTACTGTACTACAGGCCAGGTCAAAGCTCTTTCGACAGGCAACACCATTTGTCTTGGTATGATTGAACACTGCCCTTGGCCACGAGTCTCTGCTCAAGTCCCAGGTTGATCATCTCCCCTTAATTTTTCAGCAATACGTAGCATGCAATGCCTCATGGTCTATTGATCATGCTGACATCAGGAGATTAGCAGATTCTGCTACAGCAGATGCACAGCAACATCATTCCAACCTGTACCACCAATGTCCTCAGCAAAGCACACTACTGTAGCAACAGCGTTGACTCTGATGCAGCAATATAAACTCACAATCTTGCGATTTGGTGATAGTGGACTGTCATGAACGACATCATCAAATTCCCTAGGTTGCAACGATGCAGAAACACTGCCAGCTCAGGCATGCTACTGGGCATGACGATCATGTCATTAAGTTGACAGAGTTAGTGGTATTCAAATGGTGTATATACTAAATCACTGGCAACACTTGTCGTG